>Ga0116227_10002513_pt1 | contig 41480 bp, 32 predicted proteins | sample S1TSphgellanicum_FD_89693 | JGI IMG/M metagenome (GOLD analysis project Ga0116227, IMG submission 89693) | Host-associated microbial communities from peat moss isolated from Minnesota, USA - S1T2_Fb - Sphagnum magellanicum MG | ecosystem: Host-associated > Plants > Peat moss > Unclassified... | reverse complement strand
TTTTATATTATGAGTGTGAATGATGGTCAGAGATTGTGATATGTGGTATAATAATTTTTTTGTCACATGGCATATTAATTATATTTTAGAATATATATATATATATATATATATATATATAGATAATAGTTAGATAGGTCATACATAACCTTAGGTATGTAGGTTCTTAGGTCTTAAGTTCTACATACCGACCTACTTACTTTCCTATGTAGGTAAGTAGGTAAGAAGACACAAGACTAAGTGAACTAAAAAATACCCATGAAATTTTTTTTTAAAAAATTATGTTTTACCTTTAGGGTTAAACTTTTTTAAGTTCATCTCAAAATAACACATGTATTTAAATGTGAAAACTAAGATATATATATATATATAATTTATAACATGGGATTCAAAGACAAAGCATATGGGTCAAATCTTTTAATTGTTCCATAGTTGCAAATTGAATTACAACTATAGAAATTTTTTTCCACTTGCTTTGTGCTTGTTTTTCATTATGTAAATTATATAATTAAATTAATGATTATATGATAATTAAATATATAAATTAATTATTTAATATTTGAAATAGTTATTTGAATTATTTATTTTGTATAGATAATTAATTATCAAAATATTTTTTTTTAATTTTATGAAAAATAATTATTTGAATTCATATAAATATTCCCTTATCATTTGAGGTTTTGAAGAAAATTATTAGTTATTTTAATTAATCAATGAATTATTATATAAATCAAAATTATTTATAATTCATAATAATTAATTATCAGTTCAATCATTAGTTCACAATAATTAAGTAAAATACATATTAATTTATAATTAATAAATTATTGAAAAATAGCTCATTACTAAACATTCAAATTTAAATATGAATTTTGGTAAGAAACATGAAGATATAAATAAACATATCCACATGTACATCGAATTGAATTTTTAATATAATATACACATTGCTTTTAGTTTCACATCTAAATTAATTATATGTATCCAAATAATTAATTAGTTAATTAATTTAGATAATTAATGATTTGGTAATTGTTGATGAATTTAAAATTATCTTAAATAATCGATCTAATTCATTATGAAGTATCCCCAACTTGGATAAATATTTATCCGATTAATATGTTATAAGTAATTAGTTTGTTAGTTAATGTAAAATTAATTATATGAATTACACTTATTCATTCATATTAATAATCAAATTATTGAAGCAATAATTCTTTACAAAATATTACATATGAATACGTATCTTTATTAAGTTATAAGTAGTTATATTATAATCATAACATAGTTGAACAATAGTACTTTAATAATGGCACACTAGTGACTGTACTAATTGTATCAATGGGAATCATAGTTGAAAATTAATTGCAAATGTATCCCATAATGGTTGGTGGAAATGTGAACATGTGGCATGATTGCATGTATGTACATTACAAATTAGTTACAACATAGTTGTTACTTCAATGCCACATTTACAACAATTTTAAAATAGTTGCCACATGCAAGTACAATGTAGCTTTTGAAAAAGTCAAACATGGTTGACTACATATGTATATACGATGTATATAAATTATCGTATAGAAGACCCATTTTCAACTCATTTGCAACTATAATACAACTAACTAATTTTCTAACCTGATAATTTATTTATCAACACATTATATTTCTAGTGGGGATAATTGCACAATAGTTGTAATAACAAGGGATAGTTACACAATAATTGTATATGAATTTTTTTTGAATTTTTGTTATAAGATAATGTGGTTTTGATGGATGCAATTTCTCACAATGACACATGGCACTTTCCAATTAAAATTTTATAAATGTGCATGAGCTTGTCATAATTGTTCATCAATGACCATTCCAAATGTTGCAACAATCCTTTCCATGTCATGAAAGGTGTGAATTGTTGTGAAATACACATATGTTGAATATCACAATAATTATCAAATTACTAAATGAAATCATCGAGCTCAAATATTGATGGGGCTCCTTGGTGGTTCCATAAAGTTCATCCATGTCCTACGACAATGGTGAAATAATTTGTAACTGCCTAGCAGTAAAGTCCAAATTCAAATATCAAAATTCCCCTCCATATGACAATGATGATGGTAATGTTGACAATCAAAATCAACCCCCCTACCTTGTAAACTCATTAATACCCTTGTAAACTTCACATATACGTAATGTTCTTTTCCAAGAACCTAATGATAAAAAAACTTATGCCAAGTCGACATTATATGTGGGAGATATGAATTTCCAAAAAGATCTTGAAAGCCCCTTCCCCCCCACTTCATGTTGTGATAAGAATGGTGTGACTTGCCATGAATGACATCTAATTATGGGCATTAGATTGTTTGAATTTTTTTAATTAAAGAAAACCATGTCTAATCACCAACCTTTGTTCAATTTCTAGACAAATAAAAAGGTTTTGGATGGATAAAAAATCCAAATTATGGATGAAATGGTATCCATTCAGATGAAAAATCTACCAAAATTTCAAAAAATTTAAACGATTTTGTTTTTGCCACATAGCAGGTTTAAATTGGTTTCAATTTTTGAAAAAAAAAAGGAGGTCTAAGCTGAACTCCCCAGACCCATATTTATCTTCAACTTGAACTTGGGCTTTCAAAACCTCTTATTGAACATGAACCTCCTTAGTTTAGGGAGGAGGATTGAAAAGCTTAAGGAGGATGGTGATGGTGATGGTTTTGTCCCATTGTTACCCCCCTTCACAAACCCTTTGTCCCACCTTTTTTTGTTGTTGTAGTTGTGCTTGTTCCAATGTGCTTGTGTGACCAAACAACAGGTCACCTCACTGGTGTGAACACGACATGTTTTTGAGGTTTGCTTTTTGTTTATTAGCCGTCATTTTTGTAGCTGGAATCTCTCCATTACTGCTGCAGATAATGCATGGGGAGGCTTTTCTCTTGGTAGGGGTGTTATGGAGTGCAGGAAGGAGGCGGCGCGAATGATGGTGAGGCATGGAGCTGTATTGATGAGGGGAGGTGGAAGGAAAGAGGGTGGCAAGAGGACAAAAGGTGGTGGTGAGCTGATAGCGGTGAAGGTCTAGACGAATTGGATCAGCAAGGTAGATGTGAGACAAACATAGATCCGTAGAGAGCGGTTGAGAGCTGGAGAGAATTGTTTTTGGTAGAACTTGGTTGGTTGTTGAAATTTCTTCCGCTGCGCTAGCAACTTGGCCAAGCAGTTTTGTAAAGGGACCTATGAAAGGTTGATGCCGAGGTATGATGATGACTTGAGGGGTCCGAGCTTTAGAATGGGTGTGCACATTGAGAAGAGTGCGTATCAAGGATGAGGGGATTGGGCTGCAGTGCCTTGCATCTATGTTGTCGACTATGGTTTGAGTGAGTACCAAAGAGCAAAAGGGGGAATCCTGAAAGTGGAGAGAATGGGTGCATCGAGTGAGGATGTAGGAAGGTTTTAAAACCAGCAGTGTGGCTGATCATTTGGTATGAGAATCAGTCTCTTTGAGTGGCACCAGCAAGCGTGGTTTCGACTGTTCAGAGTCTGGTGTTTCAGACTGCATTGTGGATTCGAGGGTGATTAGGTCATAGGTCTTTAGTCCAGCAGAGTGAAGGAAAGCTGCATTGTTGCATTCTATGGGGGATCGGGTTAGAGGTTCAATGGATCAAGTGAACACTGAGAGATCCAACCTCAAGGGCTAGACCTTCATAGGTGTTTAATCTTTGATGAATACACTGGAGCCAGAAAGCTTGTGCTCTCTGAAGATTTTCATGAAAGGCAAGGTGTAAGTTTTGAATTCTGCCGATTTGTGGATGCATGAGTTGTTTCTGTTCAAGGATTAGTGAATGTAGGTAGGAATATTCTGTGATGGGTTTAGAGAGAAAGGGTCAGTGATTTGTGGTTTGTCTCAGAAGATCAGAACATAGACCATTCTGTTCAGGCCCATATTGGTAGTCAAGTTTGTTATTGCGTCTTGTCACCCTCTTTTTTTGGTTACACTTGCTCTTTCTTTGTGCACACAACCATGGTGATGACGAGCATGATGACAAGTGAAATGGCCCCATCATGCTTCCCCTATTGTTGCCTTTCAAAGATTGGTCAACCAAACTTCAAGCTTGGTCAATGATGGCAAAGGTTTAATTCCTACTATTGCCAACATTATTGTTATTGTCATTCAACATAGGTGACATCTTGCCCAAAGAAAAAGATAGGGTGTACGAAAAAAATAAAATGGGTGGAAGAAAAAAGGTAAAAAAATGCAAAAAAATGCAAGGATTTTTTTGACATTGCTTTTCTCTTGTTGTTTTTTTCTCTCCTTCCAACTTTAAGTACCTAGGCTCAATTTGGGTTCAACTCCTAAAGGAATTTTTGAACCAAATTTGATGTTAAAAGCACCAATTTCATGAGAACACATAACTAATATGTGTTTTCAAGAAAAAAATCCCCCACCTTAACTATAGTTGGTGTGTTTTTTTTTTGAAAACACACAACTTGGGATTATATTTTAAACACAAAAAAATTTCTACCTTGTTCACATTTGAATCGGTTTCAAGCTAAAACACAATTAATTACACTAGTTAGGTTAATTAAATTAATATTAACTTAACTTAGCACTAACCTAATTCAAACTTAATATGACAACTAAACTAACATTCTTGACACACAACTAATGGCACTTTTGCAACCAAGGGTGGTGGAAATGCAAGACATAAATTTGAAAGTGGATGATTCGATCTTTTGGTGTAAAATAAGGGCCTAGATTTTTGACACCTTCCATTTGGAAGCCTACGAATGCATATGTTTTAATTCTTAACATTCTAACAATGGGTACATGTAAATATAGAAAATATTCAAAACATGTTTTTTTATTATTAAAATTTTTATGAAACTAATATGTTAGTCTCCTAGTGGGGCCCACATTCCAAATAACCCATCCTTGATATACACTAAGTAAAATGTGACTATTAGGTTGTTCAAGCATATGATTTTTAAATTTTGACCTTAAATTTATTGTTATGTTAACTAAACCTTAATACATTGTAGCTTAAACAAGCATTGAACAAGTGCAACAAATTAAATTTGGCACCAAGTTCAATGTAGTTTTAGGACAATACATAATAGAAAAAATATGTTTAATTTAAAAATAAATTGTACTCAAACCATGATTAATGTTTTAACTATTTTTTTTGCACAATATTTTCAAGGAAAAAAATGTGATGTAGTGGGTAAAATCCTCCCTTTAACTCAAAGGTCGAGGGTTTAATCCTTTTCCCAAATTCTCTTTTTTTTTTTAGATAAATGAAAAAAATTATAACCCTTGGGCAACTTATTTAAGCTAGTTGCCCTTGGGGAGCAACTTTCTTGGGGAGAAGGGGACTAACCAATAGCCCCAACCAAGTTGCTTAGGAGAGAGAAGTGGATTTGGCTGTCCAAGGAGAAAAAAACTTGGAATATTAAACCAAGTTGTACTAAGAGAAAAAAACTTGGAAATTCCAACCAAGTTGCTTCAAAGAACAATTTTTTCAAGGGAAAAAAAACTTTCCTTGTGGGAGAAAGGACTAGGTGGTAGCCCCAACCAAGTTCCGTAGGGAACAATTTCCTCGGGCAAAAGGGGGCTTTCCCTAAAGAATCCTTGTGCAGCTTAGTTGGGGTTGCCAAGTCCCTTTCTCCCCTGGATGGAAAGTTCCTTTCTCCTTTGGGAAGTTCTTTCTTAAGGAAGTTGGTTGGGGCTACCATTTAGTCCCCTTTTCCTGGGGGGAAAACCCGTTTTCAATGGGGAGGGTGTTCCTTGTGGTAACTTGGCTGGGACTTTCAAATCCTTTTCTCTTCCGGACAACTTGATTGAGTGCTCAAAGTCCATGTTTCTCCCTTGGGCAACTTGGTTAGGGGTGCCATTTAGTCCTCTTTTCCTTAGGAAAGTCATTCCCCAAGGACAACTTGTGACCTAAAAGGAAAACGTAAAGTGAAGAAAGGGCAAATGTTTACGGCCCTAATTCAACGCCAAGTGGGTCATGGTGATCATTCACAATCGTGTTTTGCTCCAAAAAGATGTTGTTTTGTTTGATTATATTATGTTTTCAAAAGCTTGCATTTGTGGAAGAACAAGAAATGCAAGTGCTTGGTCTATGGATTTAATGGTGAGCTTGCAAGCTTTATCTTTTTTGTTTTCTTGTTATCCATAATGTATTAAGGAGCTGTGGCATTGATTGATTTGGGAGGTTTTGTGTTGACAAGAAATGGGTAGGGCTTCAATTATAAGGATCAGAAGTTTGTTCAAGGAAGACCATCTTTTGGTGTTTGGGAGTAAAACTATGTATTTGAATCAATTTACTTTTGTTGTTCTCAAGTTTTGTTATTGTTTTTAAGGGGTTGCTTGCATTTTTGGTACACTCGTAAAAAGAATGTTTGTGGTGGTTTCCAAATTTCCATTGCATTGGAGAATTAAGGTTTTAGTTATTAGGATGGGATGTTGTTGAAAATGATGCAAAATTAAGGGGGTTTTTGAATAATCTTGAAATGACATTATCTCAAGAGTAACTGTGCTTGAGATATCTACTTCTAGGAAATAAGTTCTGTGACTGGAGGAGAGTGTGTATGCTTGTGGGCACTCTGAGATGAGAGTTGTAGTTGGTTTTGATTTGGGCATTAGGAAAAATTGGGATTCATACATTTGTAAAACAAGGAATTGGGCTAAGGTTCTCTTCTTGTGCAAGCTTTTGGGTTGTTGAAGGGATTTTTAGATGAAATAATGTCATGAATGGATCTATTGACATTCAATGAGAATGAATCCAAAGAGTTATGATTCACCTGGGATTTTAGTATCATAAATTTTCTTTTTGAGTAATTGGATATATAATCATTGAAGAATACATATAATTCTATTCTATTCACTAATGTGATTTCCATTTGTCATTACTTGTTTATGATGCAATCAAGAAGTTTTTGTCAACCTTTTCTTTTGGCTACAATCTAGCCAAAAATCAGAAGTTGCTCAAAAATTATATATTTTTTCATCTATTTTGTCCATGGAAGGAAAATATAATTTGGGAAAATAATTGAACCTTGAACCTTTCAATTGAATGGGTGGATTCCTACCGTTGTAGCACATTTATTTCCTTAAAATGGTGCAAAAAATAGTTAAAAATATTGTGCAAACCAACAATTTAAAAATTAATCGTAGTTTAGGTACAATTAAAAAAAAATTAAAAATATTTTTCTTGTTCAGCACTATGTTGCAATTGCCTCAAGCCCGGTGCTAAAATTGATTCATTGCACCTGTTTAGTTCTTGCTTGTAGCTTAAACATTCAATTTTATTGGTCACGAGTCAAAGCCTTCTAGTGGTGTCCCTTTATGCACCAATTTTATTATCTTTGATAGTTGTACCTTTTCATTATTTCTAGTGTTGTCCTGTATGTAGGGTGCAACCTGGGTATATGATATGGGTATGATTATTGGTATTGAAGAACATACCAGTTGGGTATGACCTGAGGCAGCACCCCAGCCATGTACCAGAACCAGACTGGGATGGAACCTGAGGTAATACGAAGCTCCAAGTAGTTTTCCTTGGTTTTCAAATTTTCATGTTCATTTAATTGTGTGTATAGTGCTCCTAATTGAGCATGAAATGAAAAACCGAGATCAAAATCGATGCTCAAAAGAGTATAACTTTATGGATAACTCTATTGTAAAAGCACTATTCATTATAATCACAATTTTCTTAAGGATTGGACCTATGATCATTGAGAAGTTTCAATAGGCCTAAATATTGGAAACTATGTTGGCATGTGCAACTCCTTGACAGACCAACATGATTGGGAACATTGATGAAAGCAAACAAAAGCCCAAGAGGCAAGAAAGTTGAACCACCATGCACCATGGATTGTGTGTGAAGTTTGAATTGGAAACACCTTTATGTTGTATTCTTGTCCCATTACTAATCATGGTCATTAGTTGTATACTAACCATCCATACGCGTCTACCTACGTAGTAGCCACCAATGCTTTACCCACTTACCTACCTATATAGTAACCATTTACATTCCTTATCTGCTTACCTATATACATACCAGTGTTTTTTTTTTTGGTTGAATTTGTGATGTCGCTGAAGTGGTGATGGTCCATAGGAAGACTCAGCCAAATTTGGTTACAAGTTAAATTTTATAAGTAAAAAAACTTTTTAACATCCTTTTGTATTTTTACTTACTTGAACCATGTATAGATATCTGGTGACTTTTCTAAAGTTTTGGTTAAATTCTGGCTATTGAAAATATTAAAAAAAGCTTGATTTTAGCGCTTTTAATTTTTAATATAACTTTTTTGGCATTATTTAGCCAGCAAAAAAAGGGCTGATACATACCCACTTACATATGCAGAAAAGTAGGATGGTTGACAAGATACTAAGGTTCCAGACCTAGTTGTAGTTCATCCACAACCGAGTCATACTGGGGTTTTGTTCGTTATTTTATTTGTCGATTGTTTACTTTTGTTTTTTTGTTGGGTTGTTTCTACTCCTGCTGTCATTTGCCTTGTACTTTTGATGGATGGGTTCCTGTTCTTGATTTTTATATATAGAGTTTTTTTTTCTTCTACTGGGTTTCCAATGAATAGTAGTACACTGGTTGGTGCCGGGTCACATAATTCCAAGTTGGCTGCACAAGTCCTCAAATGCCAAGCTGAAATCCCCACGAGCCTCTTGTTGAACTCATTCTAAGCAAACAAAGCTATTGCGTAAAAGCCAAGTGAGCCATGTTTGGTACAAGTGGAGGATAAGATCCAAGAGTCAACACATATGTTTACAGCCAACTGCAAACACACTTTCACAATACACTTTTGGGCCTTTATTCAACCACGTTGAGACTTCTCTCACTTTTTTTGATCCTCCTTCCATTTGGCTGCTGCGTGTGCTGTGATCACGGCAGCCTAATAGAAAGCATCTGACATAGGGCCTTGTTTCTTGCTGCTGTGGGACAGTCATTGAAAATATGTAATTAATCAAGTTAGGAACACTCTGGGAACAGATGTTCTCATGAAAAGAGGGACAGATGTCACTTGATGTTGAGTCACAGTTTTGACTAACAGGTCTCAGAGCAGAGCTTCTCTAATTTTATCAATGCTTCACCAATAGAGCTGTGAGATGACTGTGAGCGCAGCTACTTGAACAAACATAAGGGAAAAGCTGCTCTGATCACAGGATGTGTGATCACAGCAGCCGAATGGAAAGATGTCCTAAGCAGGTAGCATATAAGGTATAAGGTGTGGTGAAAAAGGTCTGAAGAAAGTATTACCAAACGCCTGTCCAACATGTGTATATCAAACATAGCAATTCATAGCACTAGGGTAGACCGGTTGGTGACTGAACACTTAAGTGCTCAGGGCAGGCTGGATCAAAGGGGAGGGCGCAGTTGTCTCTGGTGTCCAAAAAAAAACTTGAACATGTGCATCTTACATATTAACAATCATTGAAAATGGATTAGAAATGAGAAAGGTACGGCCTCCCAAAGTAAAGGGGTCAAGAACTTATAAAAACAAACCACCAAACACTACAAAAGACGGTTCCTGAACACTCAAAAAATTCTGTTTATGTTGCTCTGTTGTTATTAGAGTTCAAAGATGATTTGTAGAACTTCAGGTGGCACTCCTAAAGAACTTTAAATCATTTAAAATGAATAAAAATTTAGGAAGTTATGAGGTTTGAACATAGGAGGGGTCCAAAGAGAAGGAAAAAAAAAAAGACGTTTTCTAAGTTGGAAAGCTTATTCTTCTTCTTGTTATTTTTTCATAAATCCTTTTCATTTGCACTTCAAAGATGATTTCTAGAGCTAGAGCTAGCGCTCCCATAACATTTTAAATCACTCAAAATGAAGCACATATGATGAAGATATAAATAAGTGCTCAATCATAGGCAGCCAATCAGTGATGGGCTGGTCTACCCTACCACCAGTCAAGTAGCTTGAATATGAATATCAAGTGATGCTGATGATGATGTGAAGTCCAAATGTGAGGTTTGTAAGCTACATTTTTTCTTGACATCAATTTGCACCTCTCAAACTAGCTTGCACTTTGAACTTTAGAGACATTGGATTTTAAAGATCACACACATGTGAAGTTCAAAGTGCCATCCGTGCACGCTAAAGCCATTGCATTGGTTGGTTTGCAATTGTCTTTGCAAGAATCATGGAATGTCCCCAATGCAGAGTTGATCATGTATTTTTTTTTGCACATCAGAGTCAGCAAATGGGTTCCTTTTCACTTTTGCCTTGTCCCTGTGGGGTATTCACTGGCTTCCCCAGAAAAATCTTTTGCTGAATGTAAAAGAATTAATGTGATGACAGGAGATTTGATGGATGAAAGTAATCCAACCAGATGAAATGAATTTGCATTGTTGAATGTCATCAAATAAGATGAACTTTATGGATGGGATGAATGTTGATTGGATGTGATGCCATCGGAGTTGTGGCATGGAATGGCATTTGAAGCCTAATGGATTAAATGTCATGGGTGCAAATAAAGTGACTTTTCATGAATGAAATCAACCCAATCAAATTCATTCAATTTGATGGATGAATGTGATCCTATGAATTAGAAACGTCATGGAATAATCATACAGGTGCTAATGGAGGAAACTAACCCAAGTGGATGAAATGTGAAATTTAATTATGTGTTTATGTTGAATGAATGAAGGTTGATGGTTTCATCTAATGGAATGTTCTCATGCAAATCAATGTGATGAGTTTTGATATATGAGGAAATATGATTGCTAAGTGTGATTCCATAAGACCAACTTTTATGGATGAATTGAATTTCCTGGATAAATATGACCACACATTGAAATGAAGGTAGATAAATAAATGCCTTTTTAAACAAATGTGGTGGTTCACATGAATGAATTCTCCATTTAAATTGAATGAATTCAAAGTGACCCTACCAATTGAACATCAACAAAATAATGGATTTTGATGCAAGAATTTATTAAGCTCATAATTAAAATTTCATTTTGTCCCATGGAATTTCAATGGATGTAAAATAACCCATTTAAGAATTTCCTTATGCATCTAATGTAGAATTTTGCAGACTAAATCTATTCTTTAGGTGGGATATATGGTTACAAATGAATCTAAATCCAAATGTTGAATTGGTAGCTTGATGGATAAAATGACAATTCTCTACCATGGAAAACCATGTCTACTTTGTGTGAAAGCATACATTCCTTCCCGTGCTGACATGCCCTATTTACAACATATGGAAAGACACATGTTTTGAGAGATGTATCTTTTCATACTCACGTCATCTATGTTAAAGGAATAAGCTTTTTGGGCAAATAACATGGGACAAGTAGTGGTGTTATTGGAAACCACATGAGAACATTCCAAGGGCCCCATCAAGATGAAGGAAAGAACTAGGGAAGGGTTGATAGAAGGAAGAAGTGAAAACATGGAGAGGGGAGGCATGCAACAAGAAGAAAAGTGAGGTTGGGGAGAGATGAAAAAAAGAGAGGAAAGGTTCTCAGTAGAAACCAATTTACCAATGGAGATGAAACAAAATTTCAAATAAACTTCTATGGTTGAGATTATCAAATGCACTTAAACTATCATTCATGGATGAAATTTGACCATATAAATATAATTGTGAATAAATAGATGAAAATTGGTGTATCAATGGGCTTCAATATTTTGGATTAAATTTTGAATATAAGAAAATTATGTTATGTCTTTAGATAATGAGTGGTTTTGCAATATAAAAGTCTTGGGGTTGATTAAGGATGGTTTGTTTATAACCATAATTGGGCATTCTTCAATTGGAAGATCAAAATATGAAAATTATTTTTACTTTACAAATCATTCATTTCAATTATCTTTGAAAGGTTGTGTTGCTTTATGGACTTGCATTACTTTTCTTTGCCTTGCACTATATTTTCCCCCTTTGTATTCATATTCTCATAATGTTCAATTCCACTTGAGATGTTTCTTTCCACATTAAACGGTTCATAAAAGGTGTTGGCTTTTTTGAGTAAAAAATTATATAGGTTTAATAACATTAATAACACTTAAAACCTTGATTGCCAATTATTTTGATAATGGTATCATGAATACATTATGTGTGTAACTTTTTAATGAACTTCAATTGCATTCTAATGAATTCAACGAAGTTACTTCAATTAACTTTGGATTCAAAGGAGTCATTGTAATCCAAAGTTAATTGCCTATTTTTCCATTGAGTTTTCTCAATTAAAAAAGCACCCAATTATAACTTCCCCCAAAATCACTACACCAGTCAAATCATATTCTCTAAAATCTTAGACCAACAATGTTTGATATTAGCATTACTCACATGTTTTAAGATTAAAAAAAACAACAACAATAGAGCTTTTGTTCAAAAACACTCCCATGCCCAACACCATCGTGAACTCTATTTCATGACTTTATGTTCTCACTTTGTGAACCCCCAAAAATGCAATCCCTAATTTGAATCATCTTGCACCCTCTACTCCACATCGAACTTCTTCTTTCTCAACTTATTTTTTCGTCTTGTGCTCTTAATATGTTTCACTTGAATTTTGCCAATACAACCTACTTGTCACACCTGTATAATTTAACTTGCTAACTATCTGAATTACACTCTTTCAAAACACCACCTTTACACCATCTCCATAATGCCTTCACCAACAATATCAAATATAAATTGACTAACTTTCGAGCTCATTAACCAACATGAAAATGACCAACACAACATCTTTAGGACAAGCATGAAAAACTACCTATTCAAGAGCATCACCATTTCACCCTCTCCATAAAGCCCTCACCATCAACATCAAAGACACATCAAAGACATTGACCAACTTTTGAACTTAGAAACAAATACAAAAACCCACTCACCAAGACACATAAAGGAGGTTGTTGCCATTTAAATGCATGAAAATCCAACCCTAGTTCCTCTTTTCACATTTGACATCAAAAGCCTAAAACAACCTTCACATTTAATTGTTTAAAAAGCCAAACAACACAAATAAATTAATGCACAATGCACCCAAGTATTGAAAAAAAAGAAATGGCAAACCAAATTAAGTAACCTTAAATCCTATTCCAATTGACATTTCAAAGCCCAAAATTATCATAAATTCAAAACATTGTTTTTTCACACCTAAATACAAAAGGAATCCACAAAACAATGAAAAATCAACTAAGTTCATCCACCATCCATCCATCCATTGATCGTAATGTGGGCACATGTATGTTGTTTTGGTGTGAACACACAAAAACTTGTTGGTAAAAGAGAAAAGTAAATTGTTGCACAATGCACATGGCATTGAGAAAATGATGGCAAATCAAATTAGGTAGCCTCAATTAACATGACAAAGCCAAAAATTGTCACAAACCCAGAATGTTTTTTTTTCCCCCAAGTTTAATTATGAAAGGAGTCCACAAAACAAACTGAAAAATCAATGGATGGATGGATGTTCACCCACCATCCATCCATTGTACAAAGTGTGAGCACGCATATATTGTTTCAGTGTGAACACAACACAAAAGCTTGTTGGGAGCAAAGGCATGCAATTCCGGCATTCTTATGGGGAAGGTTCCGAGCAGACAGCAAGGACACTTTCCAGGGTCACGACAATGGCGACGTGACCGTTAGACAAGGGGGACAGGCGTGGCACCCGAGGCGAGATTGAGACGCGGCTGACATGGATCCTAGCTGGAACAAGGCGGGGTCGGTTTCCATAGGTACCTATATTCTCTCGCCGTAGGGAGGTACCTACCTACGCAAAGCACTCCCTCATGTGAGCGTGCTTTGGTGGAGTGCCGTGCGTCGCTGTCTCGACGCTCTCGACTCTCTCGATTTCTTCGGCCATCTTTTTCCCTCCCTTTCTTCTCGTCTCCTCTCCATAGATTTTTCACTTGCGGAGTCGGGGCGGCGTCGTGCTCGCTGATCGTCGTGCTGCGATTCCTTCTCAGGTGAATTTTTTTCATTCCAGGTTTTTCGTTTGAGAATTTTCGGAGGTCCAGCTTGCGGTTAGAATGGAATAAGTGATGTTGTTGTGATTGTTTTTTTCTCGTCGTAATTCACCAGGAACAATCGTCTTCGTGGTTCTTTCGAGTCAATACATTGCTCTATATTCGTTGTTGATCGGTTTCTGGAGTTTTTGCGGCGGAATTGTGTAGTAAGGGCTGTTGTTATTGTTTCGTATCAATTGTACCTCTGCCTTCGGGGTGCGTAAAGAAGCTTCTACCTACACGGAGTTACTCTTCCTGTTTAAAGAATCTCCCGATGTGTAGTGGCTTCTGAGCTTTGTGTATAGGGATCGTCTTCTCTACACTTGACGAGAGAGTGGCAGAAGGAAACTGGGAAGTGAACTGAAGAAATAATTGTTTGTGTCTTTCACCATTCGCGCTTTTGTACGGACCTTCTATCTATCGTTTTCAGCTTCTTTCTACGCCACTTACATTAGCGCGTCGACTTATTTTTCCTCAATCAGGTGGAACCTGAGTGCTTGTGTCAACTATTACCAGCGAAATCTGGACGGTGTGGAATTCGCAGGAGTAAATTCTTCGAGGAATCGAAGTTTTTCAAGCAAGAGATAGTTCTTCGATCGCTTGGCTATTCGAACGGCCATCACATCTCGGGGTAACATGGCATGGCGTATTGGTCGGGAGATTTCCAAGCTTTCTGATGCAGGCAGTCGCCACCGATTCCAGAGCTTGATTAAGACGAGTCTGACGATAAGGGGCTCGACAACAAAGGCCGAGCTCTACAGCAATGGTGAGCAGCGAATAACTGACAATATTCTCCAAACCAGCAACGGAGGGCTTCTGTATGCCGGGGTGACATCCAAGGAGCTTCTCAGGACTCTTTGCAATTTGCATTTGGTCGGATACGAGCCTGTGGTGGATGCAAGTATCAAAGTTCTCACATCCCCGTTGATGCAATCAGCGCTCTTTCGAGTACCTCTGCTACAGGCGGTGAAGTACACCGCCTACTCTCATTTCTGTGCCGGGGAGAATATCGCAGAAGCTTCAACCACGCTGAAAAACATGTGGAAATTGGGACTCCGGGGCATTCTGGACTATGGTCTGGAGGACGCGACTGATAGCCAGTCTTGTGACAAGAACCTTGCTGACTTTGTTAATGTTGTTCATCAGAGTGCCGTATTGCCATCTGGATCGGTGGGCTTTCCATTCAGCCACACACTCCTGATTCTGTGATGCTCGATTATGTCTTGTCCTATTATAGATTCATGATAATGCTTGGTTCCTTGACTTTGGCACTTAGACTGAACATCTTACCAGAGCCCTGGTCCCTTGCTGTTGGCACAATATTTCGAGAAGCACTTGTTCTTAAGAATTTTTTTCCATCTTCATCCTTGCTCTGTATGTTTTTCTATAGTTTTCTCACTGGTTGTGTTTTCCTGGAGTGTGAAGGCAATGCAAACAAATCAATATTATGATTTCATGATGCAATCAGTCCACTCGTCACACACAATTCTGCTGTGACTTTTGAGTTTTCACCTGTTAGCCATTCATTACACATCTTTATCTCCTGTTCCTGCATCAGACTCTGAAGTCAAAGGTGAATCATATTTGCAGGTAAGCTTTGCTTGTGTGAAGATAACTGCAATATGTCCAATTCAACTCTTGGAGCGTGTTAGCAACCTGTTGAGATGGCAACACAAGAATGCCGAGTTTAAGCTGCCATGGCGACAGGAGGTGATGCCAGTGCTGGCAAACAGCAGTCCCACGTACCATGTGAAGGCAGCACCAGAGCCACTAACAAGAGAGGAAGAAAATGACTTAAGTCTAGCTCACCTGCGGCTATGGAAGCTGTGTGAGGCATGTGACCAAGAGGGTGTGCCTCTTATGGTGGATGCTGAGTATTCATCAGTGCAGCCAGCCATTGACTACATGGTCCATGCTGCTGCACTTGATTTCAATAAAGGGAGCCAGCCTCTGGTGTATGGAACAATACAGGCATACTTGAAAGATGCATTTCCACGGCTCTCTCTTGCTGCAAAAGATGCCTCAAAGCGTGGGATTTCATATGGTGTAAAACTTGTGCGGGGAGCATACCTTAGTAGAGAAGTTGAGTTGGCTTCTTCATTACATGCCCCTTCTCCCATCCACAAAAACATTGAGGAAACTCACAGCTGCTATGATTCGTGCGCTGCATTCATGCTGGAACAAGCTGCATGTGGAGATGGGTCAGTGGTACTTGCAACTCATAACATGGATTCTGGTGCGTAGTTCCTTCAGCACAATCCCTTGATGTCCTCATATTGAAGCCACAAACATTTAGGCACTGTTGGGCAGTGGACAAAGCATATTGCAATGCTGCCTTTATCAGCAAAATGATGAACTGCTTGATCTTGCACACTTTTGATTCATCAGTTTCCAGTTGAAAGAGTTTCCACCTGCAATCTGAAAATGGATTTCAGGTACAAGTATGATAGTGAACAGGACTTTATCAGGGACAAAAAAACCAAGCACACTGCCATGGTCACTACTCTCAGGGTTGTATCAGCTAGAGGAGGAAGTTCAGTTGAACCTTTTGTGGTTCTCTATTTAAGACAACCATGTGTAACTAACACATGCCAGAGTTTCTCTCAGAACATTTCTGCATATGTGCATAATTCTCACTGAAATATATGGTGGGTGGAAGGGTTCTGATCAAAGGGAAGAAACATACACGTGGATGCAGGACGGATAGCAGCACTCAAGGCAGAGGAGCTAGGGCTTTCCAAGGAAGATCCACGGCTACAGTTTGCACAACTGAAAGGAATGGCTGATGTCCTGTCATTGGCACTAGCACATGCAGGTTTCCGAGTAAGCAAGTATTTGGCATTTGGCCCTGTCTACCAGGTTGTCCCTTACCTTGTCAGACGTGCTCAGGAGAACCGTGGCCTTCTTGGGAACACAGCTTTAGAACGCCAGTTCATTAGGTATTCCAAATCTCTGACTTGCAAAAATTCCTAGATTGGCTAGATTGCATTCTTCTCTCAGTTGCAGAATTCATGCTCTTCATGTTTCAACAGAAAACTTCCTGATAGGGAATCTTGTTGTTACACATGAGTAGTTTGGAATCATTCAACAATCTTCCTTCAACCTGTAATGACATCTTGACCACTGTTGTTGTGTAGGAGGGAATTGCGTCGAAGGCTACAGGAATCTGCAGGCCTTTGATAATACAGCAACATCCTGCTGCATCAAGTGTTTTATGACATCAAATGGCATCGACAGTCTCATGAACAGAGTTTCTTTAGGCAGCTTGACAGCTGGCAGGCTAGCAATTTCATCTGTGTGTTAGGTAGTAACATTTCCCAGAAGTCCAAACCTGATATTGTGGGAGGAATTTCTCTTCCAGAAAAATTGTTTTTCCACCACTAGCAAAAGCTATTGGGTTGTGAACTATATCTGAAACATCAGAAGCCACAGCAACATTCTTTGAACTATTGATTCTGGAGCAGTTCTGTACACAAATTACCAGGTTTGAAATGTACTGTTCCAGACGTCAGTTGTATCATACTACTAGCATTAGGTACACCTGACTTGCTTGACCTTTTCTTATCTGACATGGATCTGTTACATGTGCCCACATCTGCAAATCCTGATCCTCAGGTACTCTTTAACTGCCTCATGCATTTCTCATTAGCTCACTTGAGAGGTTGAGCCTGCTGTCACCACATAGTGGATACTACTCTCTTTTTAGTCTATGCTTTGCTTAGGTTGAACTGTGTCAAATCTGAAATATGACCAGTTTTCTAACACAATTGATAGCCAAGTGGCAGGCTCTTATTGTCAGTGTCCCACTTGCAGAAAAAGTGCACAGTTATTGTGGGGCAGACATTTAAGCTGTATTGTTTCATTCTTGTCTTAAAATCATGGAACTTTCTTAAGACAGTCTCAAATGGCAACGTTTGGAGTACAAGAATTGTCTTCAATAATCCCATTTATCTTCTCGATGATTCAGATACAAAGAAACTGTGTTTGTGCTGTGCTGCTAAAATTGCCCTGCCACATTCAACTACTAATTATTAGCTGCTCATTTTTGGAATGTCACCCTGCTAAGCTTGCAACAGCAGCAACCTCAAGTATGTGTACTGAAACCAGTGTCAGATTGAACATATTATCTTCCTCCCTACTGTGCACAGTCATTTAGCTCCAGGAATACTGCAAGCTCACACTCCCAGACTTCAATTGGAGATGGGAAGTGGCATGTATGCAGTTAAAATGCTGGGCGAGCTCAAAGTCCCATGTGCAGCACTGTGAGCCTGGTTCACTGTTTCTGCCCATAGGGTGCTCATCATTCCTCGTCATGAATAAAAATCTTTCCTTCAGCTCTAGGATGCCTCTTTCCTCGGCTGCATTAGACAATCCCTGCAACATCTAAGCAATTAAAGCACCAATTACAAAGCCAAAAACACATAGAGGTCCCTTCTTTTGGCACAAAACTGAATGTTTGAACTCTCTCCACAGATGACATGTTTCAACTGAGAACAGGTATGTGTAGAGCCTTGAGCCAGAAGGAGGCTTAGTATGCACATGGTGACTGCTGGCCTCTTCAAGTGCTGATGCTGTGCTTTATTGTGAATCCAATAAGTTTGTTGAAGTTTGGTACTTAAGCATGGAGCTCAAGGGTTTTTAGGGATGTTTTCTCAAAGAGCAATAAGGTGATGGAAGGATTTCAAGTTCAATTAAAGCAAGCACACGAATCAATGAACTTTCCCCATCAAATGCCAACAAGAGTTTAGCATACCAAGTTTTAATGGCCTCTTATCTTGCTCAAAAGAGAAACATTGAGTGTGAACAGATAAGCACATTTAGTGATGAAATGGAAGACTATAGAAGTATTTTTGCTTGCAAGTTCACATGCATTGGTGTGATGTATCCCAAATTTTGCATGCCTATCATACAAGAGAGCTTGCTTTGCTTTGGCCTCAACTTAAGATGAGTGATCTTACTAGAGTGATAGGAACATGCATCCTACATTGGGACTCATTCTATACCCAAGATTTGGACTAACTTAGACCTGAGTATCTCCCCTACTGATCACACATTTTGCATACTCTATGGTTGGCCATGGAGCCTACATCCAAATGGCTTTTCTCTCCCAGGACACTCGAGTGGGAGTCCCGAAATCGTGCCAAATGGGATTCCCGCGACTTTGGAGCCCCATAACTTTGCGAGCAAACCTCGGATTGAGATGCGGTCTGAAGTAAAGTTGTAGTTCTTGTCGAGAGCTTTCCAATGGTATGTCACACGCCCCTTTCAGCTAAGTAAATCGGGTCAATTCCCGACTTTTTTTGGTCAAGAGTCAAACTAACAATTTGACTTTCGACCCTTCTTTTGGCCATAACTTGTGTTTCAGATGTTCAAATGAGCAATGTGAACCCATTTAAACATCTACGTTCCAAGAGTTTTCCAATGATATAAAGAGTGCCACAAGCCATTACATTTTGGCCCCTGAAATCGCTCTTTGAAGTTTCGAGAGTCCATTAGTACTCCATCTCCCAAAGTGGGAGTTGCCTTGGGAGTGCTCCCTCACACTCCCTCACACTTTCTTACACTCCCGGGAGTGTGTGATATGACTCTTGAGCTTCTTCTTGGCCTGCACCCTTGCGAAGGGTGCAACCTCTTTGCCTTGACTCCCAGGCTTGCTTTTGGCCCGCAACCTTATAACCCCTTTGCTTTAGTTGCAAGCCCAAAGTTAGGGTTGCAACAATGGCCATATAATGTGCATTTTTTTAACAAGTTTTTCTTAAACCACCACCTGTTGACATGGTCAAAAGATTGTTCATTCAATGTTAGGACCTACATATAATAGGTTTTTTTGTATTAAGTGTAAATTTTGGTGAGGGATTTAAGTATAAATTGTGTGATCATATACAATGTTCAGTAATGAATAAAAAATTTACCTTTGTGTTTTGTATTTTTGACTAAAGAAACAATTGGTAAATTTTTCAATATTTTGCTGTAATGTGAAAACAATGAACCTTGCTTTATTCATAACTTTTCTTATCATAAAGAAGGAATTGTTATTTGTCTTGGTTTTTTGTTGATAATCTAATACTAATAGTTTAAAGGAAACATCAACAATATTATTTGAATTTTCAAGGAATGAATAATAGTACATTGAACAATTAGTTTGTGTGAATTTTATTAAATGGCATACATGGCCCAATGCCTATGAAGTCATAAGCCCACATTGTGCAGAGCAAAAAAATTGTATGTACTAAGAATAAAACCATGAAGTTTAAGAAGTGATACTGTAACTTGTTAAAATTATTACCTATGTAATTATTTAACGTTTAAGTTTGGTGATTTATTTGATAGTAGGATTTCATAGTTTAATTATGATTTGGTCATAGTGTTTGACTTTCACATGAAAATTTATATGAAAGTCATGTGATAAATTTTTTGCATATTAAGGTGCATTGATTATCACATGATAATTTATGTGAAAGTCATGTGATAAATCTTTGGCATATTAAGGTGCATTTACTATTACATGATAATTTATGTGAAAGTCATGTGATAAATCTTTGGCATATTAAAGATGCATTGACTATTACATGATAATTTATGTGAAAGTCATGTGATAATTTTTTGGCATATTAAGGTGCATTGATTATCACATGATAATTTATGTGAAAAATCTTTGTTATTTTGTTATGCATGTGAAATCACATGGGGAGCCATGTGATGTGTAAACTTTAGGAAATTTCTTGTTTAGTTTTTCTTCTGGTTAAAATATAAATGGGTGTTTGCAACCTTTGAAAACACTTTCACTTAATAAAAATAAGTTATTGTATGAATGTAAAGTTTCATGGAATAAAATTATGAAGGAAATTGAAATTTAGTTTTGAAAAGTTTTGATGTAGTTCATGTGAAATCATGATGGGAAAATGGTGTGCCATATTAGTTATACAAAGACGATAAAAAGGTGAAAAAATATTTATGTAAACAAAAACATAAATTTCCATAGCTATGTAATAAACATACATAGTTTTGATCTTAAACCCACTTGTGACTTACAATATAACAATATGAAGATGTAACCAAAATAAGAAAACATGAGATTCAAGATCCCAATTGGTCATACTTTATTTGAAGGTCTCTCAATAAAGCAAGTATCAATGATCAAATGTGATTATCTAAGTGGAAAGTTAAGCTTCAAACATAGACATTCAAAATTGAAAGTTTTATAAAGGAAACTGCAAATTATATCAAATGTGCAACTATAGTGTTGGTGATAAAATCAAATATAAGAAAGGTAATGTGGGAAGGGCAATTAATGAAGTTCAATCTTTGGGCTAGAATCATAGTATTAGAATGCAAGAATGTGTGATTACTTCCCATTAATCAACATTGTTTATCTAGTCATCTAGAGACATCTGATACAAAACTTTGTTTATCTAACATAAACAAAATGCATAAGGAATGTGCAAGAACCCTACCTGTAAATAGCTATTTACCTACTTTGGACTGTTCCTTCACAGAGGATAACTAAGAAAACAAATTCAGACCATCAAATCCAGCAATCCAATTTGCCTGGAAAAAAATCTTCAAGCATACACAAAACCTTACCCTACTATGTTGAACATTGAAGATAAGTGCCCCTTTCTACCATTTCCATTGGTCCTCTAAAATTCTCACAAACCTACTAAACCTTACTACACATTCAAACTGTTAGTTCACTCAAGATAACTAAGAAAAAAAATTCAAACCACCAAATCCAACAATTTCAATGGGCATGTAACAATTTTTCTACAGACCCACACACAAGCCTATTCAAAACCCTCTATAAATTAGTACACTAATACTATCACCCTGCCTGGGTTAAAAATTAGTGTAGAGAGATGGAGAGATTGAACAAGCTAACAAACTTGGTCTCAAGTTCAACTATGCACACACATGTATTCAATACCACATAAAGTAAAGAGCTTCTTGGAAAGAGAATTATCAAAGGCCGTCTTAAAGGGGCGTGGTGATCACGTCTAATTTGACATGGTATCATAACTAAGGAAGAAAACATAACATAAACTTGAGCTGAAGTAGGCAGAGAAATGTGGTCCAAGATATGTGGTATGTCAGAATGTTGCCTCAGATTGCTTGAAGAAACTCAAAGCTTTGGCGTACAATATAGCGTTCTTAGAACGTACGGTCTACTCAAAGAGCTTAAAGCTTGCAAGAAGCAAAGGGTGTTCAGAAAACAACTGCAAAAGGATGTTCGGATCCCATTTTTGGCCCATTATGACAGTCGTACTACAACTGTATAAGCGACAGTGAGTTGAATGCTTGCATAGACCTATACATGTACTGCGAGCTGCACGCCTCTAGATTATCCTAAGCTAATGTTGATGTGTCCACAGTACTGATGTTTGCCTCACAGCTAGTTCAGTAATTTCCCATACCCGGAAGCAATAAAATCCACCAACAAATTGAGTTCGGAAATCACTAGACATTTCATCCCCCACCAGACTTACTGATATGTACTGCATGTATGTACTAGGAAATTAACTGTATGACACTAGTCTACTGAGGAGCTCGCCGCTGGCCTAGTACCTACATGATCGAGCAGAAAGCGGATGAAATGGCAGCTTGAAGAAGAACTTGGAGAGCGACGGCGCCAATTTCAACAGCCACTTCATAATGCTTGTCGTGGTGGTGGTGAATAGCGTTAGTTTTGTGATGGGTCACATCACGCGGTCTTCGTGTGTGAAGATCGTGGTTATGATGGTTATGATGGTGATGATGATGATGCTGGTGTGACTTCCTCTTCGCATGTTTGCACTTCGCACACACATGATGCCTACAGTGACAGAACACAGCGTTATGGTGACTGCTTTCGTTCAGCAGATTGCACCCGCAGCAATACCACATCGCCACCATCTCGAAAAGATGTTGTACTTCAGTTCCCTTAACTAGCTAGCCCAAGCTTAACTTATACACTTAGAAATCTTGCAACTAGCTTCCAACTTCAAGCCTCAATCCTCCTGATCAGTAAAGCAAAGCTCCCTCTCGCCTTTCCGACAGTTGACGCTACTCACCAATCACCACCAGCCGCAGGAAGGAAGCCCCGGAAAATCCTTCCTCCTCTTTGCTTTGGTTACCGCTGAATTCTCGTCGGTAAGTAGGGACAAAGGGGTACTGACTAGACAGTTGACAATACTCACCACCAGCCGCAGGTAAGGCCCGGAAGATCCTTCCTCCTCTTTGCTTCGGTTACCGCTGAATTCTCGTCGGTAAGTAAGGACAAAGGGGTAATGACTAGACTTGACGCTACTCGCCACTCACCACCAGCCGCAGGCAGGCCCGGAAGATCCTTCCTCCTCTTTGCTTCGGTTACCGCTGAATTCTCGTCGGTAAGTAAGGACAAAGGGGTACTGACTAGTAACCGACCACAGTGAACCGGTACCCACTAGCACTAGGAAAATATTAAACAGGCCAAAGGAAATGAATGCAGCCTTTACAAGAGTACCCGTTTAATATTTTCCCTAGCGGGCCACTTAGGATGGATCGTGTGTGGACAGGAAACGATTTTCAGTTGTATTGGGCGTCCCATAGCTAACCATGGTGGTTAGTTATATAACAAACCATGGACACTTGCATCTAACCTACCTATATTCACCACCAGGTGCCTTAGCTAGTCATCTATGATACTTTTCCACTTACATAGGTAGTTACCAAAGTAGTTGTCCCATAACTAACCATGGTGGTTAGTTAGTTATTTACATACAATCCGCACATACATTTATATGCTGGTGTTGGTCGAATATAGTTAAGTGTGCCGGTTATCAACATGCATATTAATGCCCTGATTAGCAACTATTCATATCTGGATTCTACCCATTTTCAATATTTGGAACTATTGGTAACCAGCTTATGTAAATCATTTCATAAATCCTTATTCCTATACATATTTGCAAACCCAATTTTTTTCATTATTCATATTTGTTGTTATGTTTCTATGAGATCCCCAATATGCATAACTATGCTATACGTATTCTTGATATGGTGTTTAGGGTTTATTCTTGAATATGTACATCCGGATATGCACATCTTTAGTAGGTTTAAGGTTTTCACCCTTATTACAAACTTTCTATGTGTTTGAACATATGAGGTTTGAGCTATGAGTTCTAAACATTTGAGGTCTAAGGTCTGAAAGTTTAAAGTTTGAGATGTGAGTTCTAAGTTTGAGCACTTGAGGTTTGAAAATCATAGTGTGTAAAGTTTGAGATGTGAATTTAAAGTCTAAACATTTGAGGTTTGAACATTTAAGGTGTGAAGTTTGAACTTTAAGTTGTGAATGTTTAAGGTCCAAGGTTTAAGCGTTTAAATTTTAAACATTTGAGCATTTGAGGTTTGAGGTCTATGTATGAATGTTTAAATGTTGGATTGTTGATTTAACTATTTTGGCTTTGAGGGAATGTGAGAATAGAAAAATAAAAAAAGAAGGGAGAGGGTTGGAATTCGAAATTGAAAACCTTAAACCAAATTCTTTGGTAATTGTAGCTTTTTAAAAGTCACAACTCAACACAATAATATTCAAATGTTGGCCTTTTTGTGATAGGTAAAAGATTTTTGAAATCTTTTCTCCAATTTTTACACAAAATTTCATGTTCTATGCTTTCATGCAACTTGTCAAAACTATACTTGTTACTTATACGTCATTTTTCATTTCCTTGTAAGTCAAATTTCAAGGTTTTGGAATTATGTTTCATTTTTTTCTTGGACTTTTCTTATGGATGAAGTGCTTCCTACAATGGTAAAAAAAGCCTTGGATTTTCATGTACTTTCAAACCTTGCATTTGTAGTCACTATTTCCTATAGTTCTGATCTTTGGATGTTTAAGGGTGGGGTGGACAGTTTTGCTTAAGTGATAAATTTTATAAATGAATCCTAAACCCCCATGCATGTTACTATGGGCTTATTTGAAGTGCATGAAATTAGTGATAAGAGTATGGCCATTCAACTTGAATCATTATTTTCAAAGTTTGGATTGATGCATTGTGCAATTACATTTGTGAAATATGAGGGCAGTAATTTGAAAAAAAAGGAATTTACATTGTGTTCCATCATTTAAACCTTTGACTTTTATTAAGGTTTATGAAGGTAGATGTTTTGGGCATGTGATGTTTAAGGTGTGCTAATATGCTACTAATGATGACAAGGTTTCTAAAGGCATAATGCAAGTTAGTGTGAAAGATGCACAATCTACTTCATAGAAGACAATTACATAGACAAAAAAATTTGGGAACAACATGTAAGAATGAGAGAAAGCTTGCATTAAACGTGGGATGCCACCTTGAAAACTTAAAACCTTTGTCAAAACTAAATTTGCATCCAAAATCTTCATGTTTGAAAAGACCTTGGAATTAAAACAAGCCATCATCATTTGTTATGGAAGGGAAAAATATCACTACACAACAAAAAGTTCTAAAAGCCCAAATGTGGGCTATTACAAAAATAGTCACTTTTACCTTGAACCATGATCATTAGTTATTGTTTAATGGTTTGACTATTACCATTACATAAACTAACAAGTTGTAATTTGAAATAGTTGAAATTTTGTAAGTTTTAAATGGGATAAAAGTTGCAGACCCATTTGATTCAGAACTTCTCCTCTTCCCAAAAAATATGCAAAAAGAAGTTTTGAAACCTTTTCTCCATTTTTTGTTTTTTTAGATCAGGTTCATAACATGTTTGCCATATATATGCTAGATCCTCAATTCGAATCATTATGAGTTGTGAAAAATTTGGTGGGATGTGAGAATGCAATTTGATTTGCTTTTAAGTATGATTCGAAAGTTACGATTCCCCTTCTCATGTTATGTTTTGAAACCTTAAATCCTACTATTGAATCATACAAATCTACTAATTATGATGATGAACTTGAAGATGAAAGTAACATGTGTTTGGGGTTTGAACATCCTTTGAGGAGTCTTTTCAAACACTTGTCACTAAAGAATCAACTTTGTTAAGAGGTTATCCATACCCTTTACTACATGTGAAGATCCTTTTATTTTGTGGCACAACCCCAAAAGGCAATTTCCAAATGTGGCATTTCTAACCAAACAAACTCTTAGCATTCCAAAGTTGGAAATAGAAATAGAAAGGGTGTTTAGTCTTCTTGGAATATTGGTAGCTTTGAAACAATGTCGTTTACAAGTGGAAAACTTAAACATGATCATCAAAATTGTCAAAAATTGGCTTGATGATCTATGCATGAATTGTATGCAAAATAAGAATACGAAAGATTACCTAAAAGTTGAAGGGTCTTTGATTAATGACAATTATGAGCTGATTGAAGAATCAAAATATTTGAAGATTTGAATTTGGATGGTGATTAGCAATGCACATGTATTTTTTTACTTTTAACAAATGAATCTTTTGTTGTTCTTTTTTTTTTCTTGGGTTTCAAAGTTTGTGTAATAGGTTTCCTCATTTGAGGCTTGGAAAGAATTGATATACAAAAGCCAAATAGGATGGCAAACCATTGTGTTTTTGTATGAGATAATTGGGGTGGGGTTTAGGTGTTGGTGGGACAAGTAATTTGCACTAGAATGGGCATAGTTTTTTTGAAAATTGGGGTTCAATTCCATCGCAAGTTACTACACTTTTAAAATGTGATTTTTAATGCAAGTGGAAAAAATTGTGATCATATAAATTTTGAATATGCATAACCATTATATGTATTTGTAATTATTTGAATTTTAACAATCAACAACTTCATATCCATTGACATATAAAACTTACACTTATATCCATTTCTATAATTACAAATAAATTGTTCAAATTTTTCAATGCATATCCGTTTGTGGAAAATTTTATAAGAAATGCTTTATTGGTATACTAAAGTTTATCAAGCCAACATTAGTATGTGTCCACCTAATAGTCACCAAGTGCCTTATGTACTCACCTACAACATTTTCCCAATTACAAAAGTAGTTTACCCAAGTATTGTGAAGGAACATATGAGGGTTTTAGATAGGTTATTAAGGTGGTAACTCATTTGTGGTTCATCCACAACTAAGTCGTAAGTCATAAGAGATTTCCAATGGATGGTGCACTAGTGGGTGTTGGGTCACATAATCCATATTACCAATCTTGACTCTTGGCTTGTTGACATGGGATTTCTTGACTCTAAGCAAGGCACACCATAACAATTTTTTAGTAGGTTGCTTCACTTGGTCAAAATTCCTTATCTTTTTCACACATCATAACTAATGCACCTTTGTCATTAGCCGATTTTTGTCAGATGACAACTCTTTTGTTTTAGGTTTCATTTGTTATCATTGATTGTCATTTCATAGCCTTGATTCCTCTTTGCATAGGGTCTTTACCTGATTTTTGTTGATTGTTTGCTTTTGTTTTTCTTTGGGTTGTGTCTATTTGTGTTCTTATTTGCCTTGTACTTTTGATGAATAGGTTCCCATCCTTGATTTTTATTTACATGCTTTTTTTTTCTTAGATAATGCCTTAACTATTCCTATTGATTTGATAAAATAAGCAAGTCATAAAATAGTTATATCATTATTTTAAGATATCTAAATAGGTTGGTAGCAAGTTGACTACCCTAGTACCTAGGCCGGCTTGGCAGCAAGATGCTTAATAATGATGTTTTTTGTCATTTACTTTCACCAGTAAAAATGATAATAATTTACAATTAGGCACAACCATACTGAATAATGAACGTACAGTGCTCAAAAGTTTCTTTCAGATTTTAACCATGCCAGGTTGGGAATGTTTTGCAAATCCAAAATAATTAGTTAGTGCGTAACCAGCCTAAGTACTAGGGTATGCATGGTATGTGTCACCAACACTGACCGATACCTTCACCTTCTTCACACTTCTTGCTTTATATCTGCTAAACTTGACCTGCCTTCATCACATATCATCCACACCTTGAATGGGTTATATCAGGGTGAATTTGAAACAAGGTGCTCTGCCATGAGAATCTCTCTCGTAAAATAATGTTTTACATGAAATCTTTCAAGAAGATGGAAATGTAAATGTTTTCAATATTATGAACTCAAATTAAATTTGGGTTGAGACTTTGTTCACTTCATGAGGAGGGGTTTGAAGTCTGTCCAAAATCTCTTTCTTTCACTTTTAGTGCAAAATCATTTTTACTTGCCTAAAAACTCTAGAAAATATTTGATTCTGATTGGAAATTGGCTTAAGGATGTTCAACCTAAATAAAAGAGGGAATTTGTGACAATATTATGAACAGTAGTAGAACTTTTGCTTCTCTCCTGGGATGCTGTGGGTTTGAATTTGCTGTGGGATTGCAGAACATGCAGGAAAAAAATTAAGTTTTTTTGTTCTGCTCACACATTGCAGAACATGCAGGAAAAAAACTTTTTTTTTGGTTCTACCCACACATTGCAGAACATGCAGGAAACAAACTAAGTTTTTTGTTCTGCTCACACATTGCAGAACATGCAGGGAAAAAATTGAGTTTTTTTGTTCTGCTCGCACAACCGTGCGGCTCTGTCAGGGCATGAAAAGACAAACTCATGCAGAACCACACAGGGCACAAAAGACAAGCCCAGAAGGAGCTCATTAGGTTGTGTTTGGGATCTTGCTGTAGTGATCAAGTTTTATGTCAATCCCTGTTTTTCACTTCCTTCTCTTGGGAAGGCAGGTTGTTGGTTCTCTTGGGGGTGGTTTTCCCACCCTGCAGCCATGTTCTTTCCATTGACCCCTCACATTGTGTCATTCAAATGGAAAGGGGTGAGAAATAGGCAATGTAAAGCTCTATGATCAGTCTAGTTCCTTTGTCTTGTACACTGTATGGAACCATGAGTCTCTCTCTGCGACAGAATCTCCAGACTCTACATGAACAATGTGAGCCCAAAGACTGCACTTTACATGAACTGAAAAATGGCACAAAAACAATGTCCTCTGCAAAACATTCACACCCAGGAGAAGAATAATGAACAAATAATTTTCAAAATAGGAGCCAGGCCATTCAGCTCTGCTTGGAAGAAAAATGGTTGTGTCCTGAAAGGAAAAAAGCAATGCCAGAGAACATATACAACTGCTCTGAAAATCAATGGGACCTAAATCAACAAAGGCTTCTAAATCACAGTTCCAGATTTGATGATACTATTCTTGCAAATAACAGTAACACCTGTTCTGATGTAGAATCCCTCCTCTGGTCTTGCTGCCTCTTGCACATTCTGGGTAAGAAAATCACCCCAAATGTTGTGTTCAACAACCTCCAGAGTCCACTAGAAAAGTATAGAAACCTACCTTGTTTCTCACTATTTCAAATTCCTTACATGGACAAAAAAATTTGAGAAATGAAGGACAACAAAACACAAAGTTGAATGTAGAGAAAAACATACATCAACGTTCAAAATCAAAACATCATCACCAACTCTCGCATTTTTGTCAACTATGCAATTGCTGTCCGCCATGCACACACACATCCGCCCACATCCAACATGACCCAATGCTAAAAACAGTCCCACATGTTAATGCCCTTATATACTGAAACAAAAACATTACTAGCCTGTTTCAGATTAAACTTACCGCCAAGAAAATTTCTAGTCTTGGTGATGCCAAGTGGCCTTTACCAAAATTTCACCAAATTACTGTTCACCAACACAAGGATGCACAAAAGGCATACCTGATCTTGGAGTTCCTTCCAATTCCCATTGGCACCTTCCCTTCTGCAAGGAGAGTGGCAATCTCTACATCCGTTTCATAATAGTCAGCCCCCATCATCATTGTATCCTAGAAAAACCATACGATTAGCTAGCTCAGATCATCCAACACAATCAGCAAAGCTTTTCAGGGTATCTTCTAAAACATGCAACTATGGAAATGTCATGAGTTCAAGCTCCATTGTTTTTCTCTGGAAGATCATATGGATCCAGAAATTACTATGTTCCCCATATGAAAGCTTTTGTCCAGAATGCATGTGTCCTTGACACTGCATAATACTGAGAGCTTCGTTATTGGATATGTTTGTGCACAATACAGGACTGATATGAGCAGTCCAAAACCCCCAAACTTGAGGACTGAAGGCATTTTCACCCTATAGACATTACACACCTTCAATGTGGAACCATCCTCAATTCGAGACCGAATTCCAACAATTGAATGTTCCACGCTGCAACTCCTCAGAAAGCAACCATGGGAAATGATTGAGTCTCTCACCTGAAGTCCAGCACCCAATGGTTTTTGGCTTTCTCAAAACCTATCAATATTACTTCCCAAGAAAGTAAAGCTAAGAGAAGACAAGTACCCTCAGGAAAAATGCCTTTGATATTGACAAAATAAATACCTGGCATTTTTCTATTTTTGTAGGGGGTAATAATCGAGGGGATGTGAAGATCGGCTTTCTCGCATCATAAAAACTGAAGTTGGCAGGCTGCCAATCCAATACAGAAAACTTCATGAGTATTGAACGATGTGCTAATATGCAGCCAAACTACCAGGGAGCACAAAATTGATGAACTCAATAGAATGGAGTACCTGTGCTGTAAGAGCCAAATTGGCATCAAAGAAGGATTTGATTGTCCCAATATCTTCCCAATAGTCATCAAACAAATAAGCCTGCAAGCATGCAGTGTCAGGAGTTTAACAGCAGAGATGCGCACAAATTCAGTTTCCTGTCTCCTTGACATTTGGCAGTTCACTTACTTCTCACGCTGTACATGGACAACTCACAACAAAATGAAGCAAGAGACAAGAATTCATTTGGTTGCTACAGCATTATCTTTGTCTCATACCTGCATGTTCAATTCTTTGGCTGATTCAGGAATTATCTCAGAACCAAAGTCATTGGCTGTAGGGTAGCGCCGTCTGTGTTAGCAAGATAACAACAATTGATCAAGATACCCATCCAGTCCTCTTCTCTATTTGTACTTCACTAACCAAGATTACAGTTAGCATGAAGGCTCATAGAAACATGTGCATAGCAGGAACAACAGGGATCATGGTTTTGAACTTCCATAAACTATTCATGTCCTCCATGACAATTACATTACCTAGATCCAATAAACAACAAGAGCAACAAACTATATGAGGAACACATAAGTGCAATATCTGCAGTAAGAAAGACGCATGGGAGTAGGATACCTCAGTAACTTAAGGAGGACATCTTTTTTGAAGACGTAAATACCCATGGATGCAATGTAAGGCTTCATCACTGCCTCCTCTGCTGACAAGCCTAACACTGTAGTGTCCACTTGCTGTCCCCAACCCCCCAATATCATGTTTGAAAGTCCAACACTATGATCAAGCCTCAGATCTACAGCTCAATTTCTTGAACCATGAATGAGCAAAAAAAAGACACCCATACCATCGCCTGCAATTCAGCTCCTTTGGGCTTCTCCTTGAAGTATAGTACTCGACCATCCTTATCAATTTTCATCAATCCATAGTCTGATGCACGGCTGCCAATCAGTTCATAAGCATCCTGTCATTTGCTTGATGATGGTACTCAGCAATTGCGATAAATTAGAGCTGCTGGGCTATGTGCTGCAGGGGGCCAGCTGTGAACCATCAAATGGATAGATGATGAAGTCACAGGGACCATGAAGTATGAGAACACTCATCTAGTTTTCTCTTCATCTTCTTAGTTTTCCTCTTCAGGACTAGAATGGAAGCATTGCTAAGTGGGTGAAGGAACAACACCTATCATCCATGCCCACACATGAAATTGTTACATCGGCATCACTGTCCTTGTGCTTCTGCACAGACCCAAGTGAGCTCAATGACACCTGATTCCTATTGCTGCATATTGGTTCCTGGTAATAGCTACAAGAAATTGTACCTATAGATGATGTCTACATCTAGTACAATCTAGCATATAAAATCATAACAAGCTTTATATCAGCAGGTTCTGACTGCTCTGATAGTTCAGCAACACAAGGTAGATTTCTCAACAGAAATAGAGTGAAGGAGATATTAGAGGACTTTGGGAGACCTGCACAAAGTCCATGTAGTCCATACGATACAGATGATCCCCGGATAAAATCAGCACATTCTCCACATCCTGATTTTTGGCATCCTGAGATGACAATGTTGAGGCTAAGTGAAGCTTTCTCAAATCCAAGCCTACAGACTCTGTAATCAAAAGGCTGAATTGTCAAATCGCAAAGAGCACAAAATTGAAGAAGCTAAACAATGGATACACATCTTAAGTGAAGTGAACAGGGCTTGCACCTCAAACAACCACAGGTATTGCCTCACTGCGTCTGCAGTTCCCTGGAACCACTCGTTACCACCTTCTCCAGGTGTCTGGGTGGCTGCCAACACCTGTGAAAGACACCAATGCCAGAGAATCCAGAATCGACAGAGAGTAAGCACACCTCTGAAACTGTTTGGATGATGAAAGACTTCTCTTTCTTGAACATCAGATCCTATGACCCTTGAACTTGATCAAAAATTAAGAATGAGGGTACTGAACCTTAATGGTCCTCTGTGTCAATGTCCTTTCTTCTTATGCTTTCCATTTCAAAATGCAAAATGTCCATACCTCAACAAAACCATCACGTAAGTTGACGCCATTTCCAAAGCTGTATGTACGAGCAAGGTGACGATTGAGGGAAGTCGAGTTGAATTGGGTAAGAATGAATACTTTGTTAATACCACTGTTGATACAATTGCTCATTGGCACATCGATCAGCCTATATGCCCCACCGATTGGCACCTTCTCATACAAGTCATGCAAGCATGAGTGTCATGATTAATTTCCTTTCTTCATATGAAGTACCTCACAAACACCCCCCCTTTTGTCCCCCCTAGCTGGAAGAGCAACAGATTGGGACATGGATGTGCATAAGTGTGCTTGCTAATGATCAGAACATGCATCCACATGAATTTCAGAAAGAATTGGGAAGGACTCTGGAAATTCATTGGCACCAAAAATGATCAAATTGAGACAAACACACACAACATAGATTTGGTAAAGACGGTGGCACTTCAAAACACAATAGCAAGATGCAGATTCTTACTGCAGGTTTAGCCCGTCTCTTTGTGAGAGGAAAGAGTCGGGTCCCAGCACCACCACCCAAAATGATGGAAACTACTTTCCTTGGATCTGCCCTACGATTTTGCATTGCTGGGGCCTACATCATGAGCCCAAATCTCAGTGCAACGAGCTTTATGAAGACCATTTTTTCACTGAACAAATTAGCATGAAAGCTTCAAACAATCTATTCTCAATCCACAAGGAGGTAATCACAGGAAGAGGTTTTAATGCTTTCATTGAAGGCACAAATCATGGTGGCGGAAGAGACATTGGCAATTGCACAGGATGCAAAGGTTTCACATTTGCAAATTCAAAGCAATTTGCAAAAGACCCACCAGGATTGCTGCATTCATGACCCATTTCGGAAAGATATATTCTGCCACAATTCCAGATCTTGAGCTCTTGAGAAAGACATAAAAGATAAGCCAGACAGGAGAGCAACAACGCAGAGGTATATACTCCAGGACATACATCAAGACCTTGAATTGGGTGTTGTATTGAGATGTTCACTAACCACAGTCTGGCTGGAGATTTCAGCAAGCAATGATGATGATGTGACAATGAGGGATCTCTTGGAGCTTTTGGAAACTGCGTGTGCAGTCGATAGCCATTGTTGAGCTCCCTGAAGAGACCCCGTGACAGAGACTCTTTTCCCATAGAAGAAGACAGAGCGCCCCAATGGCTGTCGTCCATATATTAAGCTTTTCCTTGCTCCTGACACAGAACTACAACTCGTTGAGACACACGTCGATGCTGCCATCTCTCTCTCTCTCTCCCCCTCGTTCCACACCTCGCCCCAAAACAGTTTCCCTTAATTCGTAAGTATTTTCCTCTCAGATGCCCTTGAGATCTCTTCCTTCCACGAGCTAAAATTCCCGTCTTGACAAAAGAAAAAACCCACCAACTCGTTCCACTTCCGCGTCCTCACAACACACTGGAAAGAATTGCCAGAGTGAGAGATCAAAAGGAGAAGAAGCTCCAAATGTATAGAAGTACCAGAAGCACCGACTACTAGTGATCTCACTCACAAACACAACGAGAATCAAAGTCGAGAGAATTCCCAGATGAGCACATGCAAGGATCGTTGTTGTTGTTGTTGTTTGCGATAAATGGGAGACGTGAGGGAGTCTAGTACCATACTTAAGAAGAAGTAACTAGTACACTGCAAAGTAAGTAGCCTCCCTCAAGTGGCCGTATAATAAGGCTGCTTCATGTCATTGTCGTCTGCTGCTGTTTATGTTGTGATTCATTATTAGCGTCTTCAGCGGTGCTCAGTATGTCACCCTGCAAAAATATTTTTCACATCCAAGTTTAGTTATCTACTTTTTTTAACTCCACCCTTAAAACTGAAACGGGTAGAGCAAATACGTGCGGGGGACTACTAATAGCAAACCACCTGGACCAATCATTATGATGGGCTAGCCCACCAGTAACATTGAGCAGCAAGATCGTATTTATTACACTCTTTTCTGCATCTTCACAGTGTTCCTTGCTGAACATTTACCAGCAATTATGCTGAGCCACAACTAGTTTCCTGAGCCAAACCTGGATATTTTGACTTTTCTTCATCCAATTTTACTGTGGAGGATTATATACCGAGCACTGCTGGAGATGCTCTTAGATCCAAAATTTTGTGTGGATGTGAGAGATCAAAAAGGAAGGAAAGGGTGTGTGTGGGGGCCCATCTTTCATCTTACCGCCCACGACCCTATAATCTTCATTGCTTAAGTACTTTACCTCGCACAATCATGTGATGTCTTGGCCTCGCGCAAGTAGCACAAATGGCGTACTCTGATCGTCCTCGTTTAATAAGTGAGGATTGTTTTTCGTTGCACAATCATCGATGGCTTCACAAGCAGCGCAAATGGTGTATGGATTGGGGTAAGGAGATTCCTATAGGAGAACTGCGATTGGTAGATCAGCTTTTGCCTACAGCTTCCTACTTCAGTTGTTCAGAATTGCTGTAATACAAAATTTAGCCTTGGAAGTTGGGGAGAATAAGAAAATAGTGGGAAAATTGAGGGATGCAGTAAGCCGCCTCGGCACCTACACTTATTCCTTCACCTTCTTGACCTTCACCTTCTTGAGTGAGGCTGTTTGGTTAAATTTGGACTCAAAACACTCTCAATTACCTGGTCTTAGGACCACATATTCACCATGGTTAGAAGCAACCTTAAAAAAAAAATTGGAGGTTTTCCCAGTGTTCTGAGAGCCAGCCAGTAAGCAGGGTAAAAACTGGGGTACACGTTCTTCTGACCTGGTCCCTAGTTGACAGACACTTTTTTGATGGAACTGGCACAAGAATCAAACCGTGGAACTAGTCTTTTGCTAGATTTTAGATTCAAACCAGAATAGTGCCAAAAAAAATTTGAATTTAAAAAAAAAGATTAAAAAGTTGATTTTTAAAAAAATTAACAAGTATGCTGAACTCTATAATTAAACATTAATTTTAATTAGTTGTTGGATTTTGTACTCATACAACGGGTAACATTGGGGAGTGTATAATGTCTATATGAAATTGGGCCTGGTTTTTGGTTCACCAAAATTGAGCCTGATAATTCTTGAATTTGAAAAAAATGGTGCTAAAACCAAAATCAAAAAGTTTAGAATTCAGAAGAATTAGGCTTAAACCTCTCTCAAAAGAACCTTCAAATAAGTTTTATAATCTCAAATCAAGACCAAAGATTCTCTTAAAAAAGAAGAATTGCATAACATTGGGTTTTGCCATGGTACAAATCTAGGTGTTGGATCACCCAAGGCCCTTGAACTAGATATGGAGCACCAAACATATCAAGCTTGTGCAAAGGCCTAGCCCATTCATGTTCATCCAATAACAATTTAATATCCATGACAAATCTTGAAAGTTTTGGATATTCACAAGAAAACCAATTTTTAAGCCCGAAAACATGTTATGGGAGCCTATATGTACTTGTATTTAAATATAGGTGTTAACACACATACAGTTTACAGATTGCCCCAGTTGACCCATGTACAATTATCCGTAACTATCTAGCCTTGGTCATTCACAAGTTTGTATGTTGTATTTTTGTCATTAAATATATATTTTATATGTTTCATCCGTATTTCAGGGTATTTTATCCCTCTCTTTGGTTTTTGGTTATTGAGCTTTGGCTTAGCTTAACCCTATGTCTAAGATCCTTAGGTGTAGTCCTAGTCTAAAAAGCCCAACCCAAACCTACCTATTCAAGAGACTCTGGCTCGTGTCCGAGATGCTAGGGTGATATGGCCCATTGACTCAAGCCCAATCGCAAGAGGCTCTAACACATTTATTAAAACAGCCCGGCCCAAGATAAGAGCCCCAACCTGACATAGTCTCTTAGAGGGAACCCATGGCTTAACTCAAGAGGCTCACCATGGCCCATCCCCCTGTGTAAGAGGCCCGAGTCAATAGAGTTATCCGTAAAGTCACCCTGTCTTTGGGGGCGCTTTTCATCCCCAAACCCCTCTTTCAGTGGTATCCGCAAAGTAAGGAAATTTTACTAAATCCCAGTAAGAAATGCACAATATTCGAGAGTAATTATAGGAGTTGTACAGGTAGGAGCACTGAAAATATATGTAGCAGCAGTGAAGGCGCTTAGGAAAAAGGAAAGACAGGATGAAACTCAATTTATCACAAAAATGGATGTTTTATGGGTTTCACCCCCCTTGAATGCTAATGTACTTTTTTGCAGATTTATTCTTAATCTTACCCGGTTCATGACCAAACTCAGGGTTTTGGTGCTGTGTTTTCCTTACTTTACGGATAACTCTAATGTGTCCTCATGTCAAAGAAACCCAAAGCCAAGAGTCTTCAACGTGTGATGACCCAAGGCTAGTGTGACCCAACACCCATGAACACACCACCCTTGTTTTGCCTTTTTGAGGGCATCATGTTTGATGAACCCCAATTTCAGAACCCAATGAAAAAAAGTGTCCTTGTCCATGCACCATCAATGTAAAGAAGGGCAGGTAAGTCATGAAAAGGGTTTGCTAGGTAGGCAAGAAGACAATAGATAGCCATGAGAAAGCTATAAAAATCTGCAAATGCAAATTGATGAGTACATACCAGTGTTGTCCAGTTATACAGAAAAAATTGGATATACATCCGGCTATTGGCCAGAAATGTATAAATGCATATCTGGATTTTTGGTTCATTTTGATATCTGGCTGTATACACTCCAATTAGTCTAACCCAATTTTGATTAGGAAGGGTAAGACAGCTAAAAAAGTTTTGAGGTTAATTTTAAGTCTAAGTGGGTGGGTTAAAGCATCTAACCTTATCCCAATATGACTTAAGGGGTGAGTGGTTTGGTTAGGATAAGGGGAGGAATAGGTTGGCCGGATTATGATAAAGTTGGGTTACCTTGTTCTTGTTTGAAATTGATCAAACTGCTCTATAAGAGGGTATGGACAAGGAGTAATGCTTCTTAGAAGCTTTTAGCAATTAAGGTTAGGGAAGGACATTACTATTGGATCTCCATGAAGTTGAGAGGAAGAATTATTGACCTTATTTTTTTCTTCATGAGTGATGAATGGGGGGCTCAAAGAGGTGTTAAAAGAGAGGAGTGGTGATGATGTTGTAAGGATTGAAAGCGGGTCTTAGCACATCAAGAGAAGGCGAGTTGGTGAAGGGGTGAGGAGGTTACAACATCATAAAGGAGCAAGCTTCTCAAGGGGCAATTAAATCAACAATCATTCTAGAGAATGGAGGCAAAATCATCAAGTAAAGGTGTCGGCAGTTGTTTAAGTGGGGGAGCTTCATGAACATGGTGACTGGAGGCAAATGAAAAGGAATCAAGAAAAGATACCTTGACTTGGCTAATGCAAGAAAAGAGGAGTAGAAAGGAGGAGAGAGGAAGGGAGTGTTAGTTGTTGGGCCTAAGAACAAACAAGTTATGGTTTGCCTTCTTATGGAATAAGAAAACAAAGAATTTAGAAGGAAGCAGGGTTGTGAGGAGTAGAGGTAAAAGTCAAGGGGCCTAGTTTAGGGTTATGGCAAAGGGCTCTAGAATTGTAAATAGTGGGAGATAGGATTGTAGTGAAGGAAATAGTATAGGGAGTAGGTTAAGAATTAATTAAAGAAGGGTGTGGAAGGATTCAAGGTTGGAACAAATACATTGTAACCTTTCCTTGAAGAATATGAAATTTTTTGATGTGTAATGACTTGCTAAAGTTCTTGTGAAATGATACTTGCATGAATAGTTTTTGGTTTAGGGTTGTGATTGGTTAAAGGAGGGTAAAAAAGAGTAGTGAAAAAAAATAGGATTGTTGTTTATAGCAAGTAGGAAAAGAATTATAAAATAAACAAGGGAAAAATTGTTAAAGAGGAGAATTCTACTTAAGTTTGAACACAATTAGGCCATGCCCTTTTGAATGGTTGTTGGATGAGGGAATAGGTAGGGAAATCTATACATTTATTCAACAAGAAATCAAAAGGTAAAGATGGTGGAAATTGGTAAACAATTTTTTATTACCCCCTTTGATGATCTCCAAGGGGATAAGGGGGAGTGGCCCAAGACAAGGTGTTAAGGGTGTGCTAAAAATTGCACATAACAAATCATCAAATTTCAAGTGTAATATTTGCATTATGTATAACCTTATTTAGACTAGCACATCAAGATAGAATAGATATCTATGGAGGTGGCATTTTGACAATATGGATATGCATTATGTTTAAGGTTTAGGTCATTTAAGAATTAGGGTTTTGCAAAAATGGGAGTGCAATTAAGTGTTTACGCTTTGCAATAATTTTCTGCTTTCTTTAAGTGCATAATGTATGCGCATAGATGGAATCCAACTTGTTTTATTTTTTTTGAATGAATATGAATACCACTTGGAGCTTGACATTTCCATCGCCCTTATTTATTTGAGTGTGCAAATGACATTTTGTAGTTTTGCAAATCTTTTATATGTCATGTGTGAATTCGACATTGGTGTTGCACACATGCTCACTATTTGGCATCAACATTGTGCATAATTTGCATGTTTGGTGAGTTTGGTGTTGAACGTATATTTTTGGCAAGTTTTGTGTCAGCGTGCATCTATTCAATGAGTTTAATGAATTTTTAAAAAAAAACTCCAAATTATTATTTTTGTGTTTGGGAATTTGATTATTGGTGTTTTGTGTCTTAATGTGTTTGGTTTTTTTTTAAAAAGTTTTTATCTTCAATGGTTGAAAACCTTTAATAACCCTACTTTGTGTAGAGTGTGGGCTTAGGGTTTAATGTCTTTGTTTTTTGGTTTGCGTTTCTATTTTCAATGGTTGAAGAGTTTCAACAACCTAATTTTGTTGAAAGTGTGGGTGGAGTTCATGAAAATGTTGCATCAATTGCTTTTACTCAGATGTTGAAAATGTGTTTTTGGAATTTGGCACCACATTGTTAGATGTTAAAGTTTCACAACTTGCAACTATAAACTACAAGTTGTGGCTTGGACACTTCACACTTGCATGTTTATATGTTAGTGAATTTTTTGTTGTCAATAATGGCTTATTGTGGATTTGGTGAATACACAAATGTTGTGATGCATAATATGTGGATTTGTGCAAACATTTAATGATGTTATGGTTCAAAAATCTATTATGCTCAAAGGGTTAATTAAATGTAGCAACATTAATGGGATGACACCCATGACTATTCATGTGCAAACTACACATCGAAAATTATTTGCTCTAAAGAAACAATTATTCAATGAGGTGGTAGAACATGTTGTTATTCATGCTCAACAATCAAGAAAGAAAGGACAAGTCCTAGCCATGCCATTATTGCATTTTTTGAGGCCACAAACCTTTTTTAAAAGTTAATGAGCAACAACAACAATTTTTGAAGGATTTAATGTTTTATACTTGCAAGGGTTACATGCATTTGTCTAGTTGTGAAAACCTTTTGTTTCAAAGGTTAGTTTTATGCCATTGCCCCTGTGTTCAATTTCCATCTTGAAAACTCACCAATAAGGTCATTATGTTTGAAGAGACTTTTGAGTTTAAGAATGTCATTATTCTTTGTTATGGTAGGCAAAAATATGTGATTTTGTAAAAGAAAATACCTAAAATCCAAATGTGGGTTATTGTAAGGCAAATACAAATGCCTTTAATCTTGTTGTTTCAACATGTGCATTGAACCAATCCAAGGGTTGTTGGTTGTTGTTAAACACCTTAAAAACAATTATCACATGGACTATGAACATGGAAGTTGAATTATTGTAACTTTTTAGTCTGCATGAAATTTTTGACCTTTTTGAAATTGAGATTTTGCTTTTGCATAAAAATATGCAACTTGAGGTTATAAAGGTGACCAAGTATTTTTTTGGATTTCTTGAAGTCTTTTGTTGCATGGCAAGTTCACAACATGATGGCTATTGTGTTGGAATGACATTTTAAAGCTTTGCGCATTATGAAATGTTTGGTGGGATGTGAGAATGCAATCTGATTGGCATATGAATATGATGCCAAGGTTGTGATTCCTCTTCTAATGGTGTGTTTTGAATGACTAAACCCCAATACCATCGCATTTGCTACAACAACTAATGATGTGGAATTGGAGTTTGATGAAAATATGTTTGGAATGGGGGCTTTAATCAAGAAATCTTCTTGAACATTAGTCATTAGAGAGTTGTTTATGTAGAGGAGATTATTTATTTCTTCATTTGCATGTGCAAATCCACTTACTTGGTGGCATAAGCATGAAGGCCAATTTTCAAACGTAAGTTTTCTTGCAAAACAAATTCTTGAAATCCCAAGGTCACAAATAGAAATTGAATTGAGTTTTTAATCTTGTTGGGGTATTGACAACTTTAAAACATTGCCACTTTGCAAGTGGACAACATGGACCGGATTATTAATATCACAAAGAATTGGCCTGATGATCCACTTGCTAATTGCAAGCCTAATTCAGATTTCATTTTTCCCTAGTTCCCAATGTCTTCACATTATATTCCCTTCAAGTTCCCAAAATGTTCCCCAAAATGTTCTCCATAGCACCTCACTTTTATCCCATATGCTTTGGCAAGTGTTGTCCTCCTTTCACCTATATAGCTGGGCCAAGGGGGAGGAACTCTGTACTTCAAAATAGAACCATTTACCCCTATAGTTTCATTTTTTTTTTGAGTGATGGGCCAATCAAATTGGCTTGCTGCAAAAAAAAAATGAAACTCAAGAGGCACCTCATCTAATTAATACGAGAGGTGAATAGGTAGGGTGAAAATGGTGGCCAACAACAGTTTTGGAAACAAAAGTTACATGCAGCCAATGAAAGGCTCAGTATGCACTAATGAGGGGTTCGATTTTTTTCTTTTCTTTTATGGGGGTGTTGCCATGCTATTAAGCCCAGGCCAAAAATGGTGACAAACAGGTTTGGAAATAAAAGTTCCATGCAGCCAATGAAAGGCTCAGCATGGACTTATGAGGGGTCCAGTTTTTTTCTTTTTGTGAAAGAGGGAAGGGTGGGGGGGGGGGGGGGGGGGGGGACTTATTTTTTTTTTTTTTCCTCTTGCCCCTCTCTTTTTCATTGTGT
>Ga0116227_10002511_pt1 | contig 41488 bp, 29 predicted proteins | sample S1TSphgellanicum_FD_89693 | JGI IMG/M metagenome (GOLD analysis project Ga0116227, IMG submission 89693) | Host-associated microbial communities from peat moss isolated from Minnesota, USA - S1T2_Fb - Sphagnum magellanicum MG | ecosystem: Host-associated > Plants > Peat moss > Unclassified... | reverse complement strand
CCGTGCCCAAGAAGTTGTAGAGACGGTCTAGGAAGAATTGGCACTCAGCAACACCTAAGGTGTGTGCTCCTGTAAAAAGGAATAACATATACTATCTCTAGGTGCAACTGATCCTCATACTCCAGAAACTCTTCAAGATCGGCAAGCTCTTCAAAGTCTTCTGCAAATTGGACTTACTCACCATCAGAACCGGCAAACTTTGAACTCATCCAAACTTTCCGAAAATAAGCCATTATTGGTTTATTTCCTTCCCATTCTTGGTGGGCAGAAAACTGTAATGTCCAACTCAGAAGAGGGATGGTGTGCAGCTCCTGGTTTATTTCCTTCCCATTATCCTTTAATATATGTTTTATTTCCTTCCCATTCTTGGTGGGCAGAAAGTTGCAGTGTCCGACTCAGCAAAGGGATGGTGTTACTGCTCCTACCTATATAACTACTACAATTACTCTCGAACCTTGTGCATTAAATGTATTAAAATTTCCCTTCTTTGCGAATAGCACTGAAAGAGGGGATAGGGAGTGGAAGCAGGCCCAAAGACAGGGTGACTTTCTGGATAACTCCAGTACAGAGAAAACAAAAGGGGGACCAAAACTAGTTTTGTCACCTAAAGCCGTCATTGCACTTCGACTCCTAAAGGCCCACCACCCATGGATATTATAGAAGTAGATGAAGCACCTCAAAACATAAAAAATAAGGTGAACAAGGCTACATTGTAAGGTTCTAGGGTTTAGGGTTTAGGGTTCTAGGGTCTAGGGTGATGAGTTATATATTACATTTAAAGGCATTACCCTATGGTAGACACTTTCTTCAAATCTTCAATAAAAGTTCAAGGTGAAGGAACCTTCTTAAACAAAATTTCAAATTATCCATAATTGATGAGAAATGAATGGTGAACTTCATCCCATGGATGATGAAACTAATTAGAGAAACTATATGAAATATTTTTATGATTTTTAATTTTATTTATTTCTCAAAACCCAGTTGTATATAATGTTAAAGTTGATGGATGCCATTTGTGACAATGTTACACACTATTTGCAGCAAAAAAATAATTGGTATGTGTGGTTGGTATGAGTGTGAACTTGTTACCCAATTAATTGAATTTTTATTTTTTTTGAATTTCCAATGACAAAGATTTACTCAAAATTTAATATCTCCTACAAATCAGGTCTGAAAATTACAAAATTTCCTTCAATTAAATCATACTCATTGAGAACTTTCCACCAATACCAAGAACATGCCCCAATAATTTTTTAAGTTTTTAAGTTTTTATTTTATTGAATTTTCAATGATCAAATTGTTCAATATTCAATAATTCTTGCATCATAAATTTAAACATTACAAAACCATCTCGTTGCCACTCTTTGCTCATTGAGATCTTTCCAATGGTATACCGGGCGGTGCCATAGCTTGGGAGATCTTAATGTGAGAAATTTAAAACATATGAAAGAAAAACAATTGTGCATAATTGTATTGTTGGCCAGTTGCTAGAACCTAATGTAGAATATGGCAATATTTTATTTATTTATTTATTATTATTTCCTAAAGTGTGGTGATCACAAAAGCCAAACCACTCATTTACCAACTAGCAAAATTTCAAAAAAATTAAAAATGCTTAAATTGGTACTATTGCATCATCAATTCATAATGCATGGATTACTTACACCAAATTCATATAATCTCTAATAGTTTCTTTGATACCAATTTCTTTCTAGTATTTCATTTTTGCAAACCCTCATCTAACAAAACCCAACTAATACACACACACACATATAATATGTTTGATAAGAGACCAAAATTCATTCAAGCATATTTTGAGTGACAAACTTTCCATATTTCTTCTTCATATATATGTTGGACACCATAGATGTGCATGAACAAGGATATGAATATGTGACAATTCAAAACAAGATTGTCAATACTTTTGAAGTTGAGGTTCAATGCTAAAAAGTTTGTAACTTGATAGCTTGTGATTAGATTGACAATTTTACTCAAGACAATTTCTATGATGGATCTTCAACGATTGTTATTCAAAAGGAAGATTATGTCATTAATTATATATCCAATTGGTGATTTCAATTGTAAGCATATCCAATTGTCAAACATAAAAAATGATACTTGCTTTCAACCCTTTCAAGAAATTATGAAGGCAATGCTATACCATTGACAATAGCATGGAAAAGTTAAAGTGGCAAACTTGTCACAAGTAAAAAACCATAACTAGTTTTTCTAACCTTTGAAAATGCTCTATAACTCAATGCCTTTCAATAAAGTCTAATTTTGAGTTAGCCTTCATTTGGAAGGGGCATGTACACTTCAAACTCCACCCACGGGGTTTTACTTAGCACAAAAGCATGAGATGAAGGATATCATGAACTTAAACATAAATGGACCATTATCATGAACATTGACATAGGTAAATCATGAGGTGAAGAAATGAAAGGTTTCTTATGGGCCACTTTAAAGGTAAATGGAGAACTAAGAAGCTTCTAAATACACTTACGAAATTTCTCAACTTGCTTTAGTAGGAAGCAAACTTCATTTCGAGGAACCCCAAGAAATTCAAGTGGTTTTGTCAATCTTTATTTCTATATCTAGACACAAACTTGCTAAGCAACCATTAAACTACTTGCCTCCCTTTCTTTTGTGGCTCCAGTTTGTGCATTTGCACTTTTGAGGGTTGTCTCTTGGTTGGATGTTGGTTTGGTATTTAGGGTTTCATCACTTCAACCCTAGTTTTAGTGTTGACTAACTTTGCAAATGGGTACTTAGTTGAGGGGGTGGTTTAGGGGTTTTTCATCCACGGCCACTTCCTTGAAAATACTGTGCAAAGTATCATCCACTTTTTGTGTCCTAGTGTGCACAAGAAAGCTCATAAACTTATGGGAACTTTCTAAAAAGGAGATTGGGACCCTATCATGCCTTCATCATGCCACTTTTCTCTTTTTCTTTTGGGTATTGAAACTAGAGAATGGTAATTTGTGTTTTTTTTTAAAAAAAAAAATTGTGTGATGGAGCAAGAGTGGTGATCATCCATAAAGATGATTTAGCCAAAATTTGGCTATAGAAAAAGATATGAAAGTAAAATCATTTTAAGCTTCCTATTGTATTATTAGCCACCTAATGGAACCTAATGAAGAATTTGGTATTTTTTGGTTCAAAATTTACACTAGGAAAAACATATGATAAAAAAATAAAAAATAAAAAATTGTCACAACAAAACCCAGTGATAATCTCTCCAGTGTATGCAAGAAAAACTTGGAAACACTTTAAGAGGTGATGGCTTGGTGATATAGGGGAGAACAGCCCATGAGTGATCACTTAAGCACCCAGGGCAGGCCGGATCCAAGGGGAGGGCTCCGCTGTTTTTTATGTCCAAACAAAACTCAAAACCCTCTTATTGGTGCATCTAACTTACTAAAAATTGTCAAAAACATATTAGAATTGAAAAAAGTTGCAGGCCCCCCCCAAAGTAGAGGGGGTCAAGAACCCAAAAAAAAAACAAACCACTAAATGCTACAAAACCCATTCCCGATCATCTAGAAAATTCCTTATATGTTATTCTATTGTTATTAAAGTTCCAAGATGATTTGTAGATCCGAAGGTGGTGCTCCTATAGCACTTTAAATTATTTAAAATGAATAAGAAATGAGAAAGTTAAAAACATTTAAAGTAAGAGGAGTCCAAAGAGAAGAAAAAGAATATATATATATATATGTTTTCTGAGTTGAAAAGCTTATTTTTCTCCTTGTTATTTTTTCATTACTCATTTTCCTTTGCCTTTTAAACATGATTTCTTAAGCTTGAGAGGTAGTAGCACTCCCCCTAACATTTTAAATCAGTCAAAATGAAGCACAGATGACAAAGATCTAAATGGCAAATAGGTGGGAAGCCTACTAATATCCAACCAGCTGGACCAATCATTATGATTGACGAATGAGAAACAAGGAGAAGTAGTCAGATCATATTTATTGCACTCTTCTCTAAGACTCTTCTCTTCTCTTCTCTTTTGTAGGAGGAGGTGTTGTGGTCTCTGTTGTTGTGCCAACTTGTCTGTACTTGCGTCAACAAACTATGCAAAAATGATGGGCCAAAACCAATTTTGCTGAGCCAAACTCACATGTTTTGACTTGTCTTTGTCATTATTTCCATTTATTTTCATTTGGAGGGTCCACATTCTTAGCATTGGTGGAGTTGTCTGACTAATATTCCAACCCTAAAAATTATACTATAACCCCTTGCGTGTGTGTGTGTGTGTGTGTGTGTGTGTACAGAAAGAGTTAAAAAAGTGGTGTGTGGTGGGTGTGTCGGTTTCCTTGCGCACTTTCCAAGTAGGTACTATACCTACCTAGTGGGGTTTGCCAATTTCCATGCACTTTGTTGCCACTTTCCAAGCAATTGCACAAGAGCCCAGTTCCCAGTTTAAGATTTTTCCATAGGCTCCCCCCTAAAGTCCCCCAGTTCCACTTCCAAGTCCCCCAATTCCACTTCCAAATCTCCAGTTCCACTTACTTATCCACAGTTCCACTTCCAAATCTCCAGTTCCACTTACAAGTCCCCAGTTCCTCTTTGCATCCCGCCCCGGTTTATGTACTCGGTGAACCGCGTCGCCAAAGCTCCTTAAGAAATTCTCTTCGCAGGGACGACGCACAATCTATTCCTCTTTTTGCTGCTGCTCGAGTTTGCATGTTGTTCGTGTTTCTGGAGACGATTGTTGTTGTTGTTGCAGAAATCTTCTTCTTCTTCTTCTTCTTGCTTTGTTGCAGAAATCATATTTGTCTTCTTCTTCTTCTTCTTCTATTGTTTTGTTTCAGAAGTTTTTTGTAACACATAATATGGGGATCACGAGCTTTGGTTGGAGTCGGCCCGCGATTGCAAGTAACCGCGCTGCTGCTCATGGATATAGTAGTTATAGTAGTAGCAGCAAGAGATTTTGTGGTTCAGACGTGAACCGCAACAACAACTTGCCCAAAACAAGTCTTGGTTTGCAGGGACAATTAGTCGGACGCGGCGGAGAAGGTTATAATCTCAGTAGCTGCAGTCAGATCATGTCTGGCGTCGTCGTCGACGTTGGGAATGATAATTTGTCTATTGGAAGTTGCCTGGTGCAGAAACCCGGGAATCGCAGCAGTAACATCTTTGGCGGCGATGTAGATCATGAGAGGCTCCACCGTGGCTTTGTGATGACAGGCGGCGGCTTGCCGGAGAGACGCGGAGATGATGATCATAGTAGGAGCAAGAGTTTATACGCTGGTGCAGGATCAGGCGTGAACTACGGCCGTATATCATCAGTGGTTAGAGTACATCATGATCGTCGTCGTCAACCGGCCGGAGTACCGAAGTTCGGGAGCATTGGCGTTGCTACTGGGAAGAAGATGGCCATTGCTAGTGCGAGAATCAACGAGAAACTGGCACACTTGAGTGCAGATTTGCGACACAACTTGTTTTGCGTCATGCATCCCAGAGTTCTTCGATTAGCGGCCAAAGAGTCGAACATTGCGATCAAGTCTGTCGCTACAGGTATGTCCAACCTCACGAACCTTGATCTTGAATTCTACGTAACTCGAGCAGCTCAATCCTTATTGCCGTAAACTCGAGATCATGGTGTTTTGTGTGCGGAAACAAGCAGATGATAAGAACTATATTACACAATTTCTTTGTCGCAGTTGCGAAACAAAAAGACGCCAGAGATTGATCTGATCTAGAGTCTAGACCTTGAGTTCAATTGTGCTCTTCCTCAGACGCGGGAAAGATAGTCGGTGAAGTAAACGTGAGGGACACACGCATCAAGGTCGTTCTTGCCGGTAGAGAGTGTAGAGATACGATTGCGTTCTGAGCATCCTCTTCGTTCTTCTTGATCCATCTGTTCATGCATCACCGGCATGTCTGATGTAACCTACTCACGACAATTGCATCTATGTTATACCTACGTCGCAGAGAGGAGAAGACAGGAGGAGGCAAAGGCCAGAGAAGTTGCAAGAAAGAAGCGTGAACTGGTACGGCAGCAACAAGCTTGGCAATCGCAGCAACCGGCTCACCACTTCTGACCAGTAACCAAAGTACTGACATCAGGTTCTCCTAAATCTAAAAACCCCAGATCTGCCTTCCTCTTCTTCTTCTTCTTCTTCTTCTTCTTCTTGTGAGAGTACCCTTCACTGATTTCTTCTTCTTCTTCTTCTTCTTCTTGTAAGAGTACCCTTCTCTGAATTCTTCTTCTTCTTCTTCTTCTAAGAGTACCCTTCACTGAATTCTTGCAGCAGGTCTTACATACATATAGATCATGAACATATCTGTATATACATGATTACACACACCTGAAAACAATTTGTTTAGAAACTTTTTGTGTACATAATAAGGATCTGCACCTGATTACCTATTCTTCACCATGACCAATTCATTTCACCTTTGGTTTCTAAGTACCTTTACAAGGTTGCTACCTATATATATTGTTATACATATCTACAAAGCAATACCCCATATTCTGGGATGATGAGCAAAATCTATACAGCCCTCAAACTTACTTTGATCATGTACAACAAGGGTTTCTATATATCATCAGATCTTGACCACATTATGCTTTATGCTGTAGGGGAGGTTCTCTTTCTTTAAGGTTTGGGAACACCCTCAGGGCTCTGTGTTTTTACACTAACAAAATCCATGTGTACTAAGGATCCTGTAAAATTGATGGAAAATCATTTTTATAATTGACACATTTTGAGCATTTAGGGTTCAAACATGCAATTTTTTTTTTGACCTCAAAAATCATGAATTGTCAAGATGTGTCTTTCATATGAATATCGTGTCAAATGTAATCTTTGGAAAAGGATTTTTACTTTGGCACCCTTGGCTTTCTTTAAATTCTATTATATTTTGCAATGAATGACATGCATTATATAATCGTGGTTTGTATATATGAAACAACGTTATTTATCTCTCTAAAAATCATAAATGTTTTGCAATTCAAAACGAAATCCTTTATATCATTTCAACATCATATGAAAGTTTCATGGACTTTTAATGTGTAATTAAAATAAAAAAATTGTTCACAAAAATTGTAACTTAAAGGTTACAATTATAAATTTATTATTCATTACTTTCAAAAAAAGATGAACATTTTTAATGAGTTCACAACTTTACCTTTTGTATCTTATAAAAGGTACAATGTTGTGAAATTTATTGTTAAAAAATTCTTTTAAATGCCAAAATTGGTTCACCCTACCTTGCAAATACCAAAAAAAACACGTCAACAATGTAAGTATTTTGAATATAATGTAGGATGCAATTTAAAATATTCCCTAAAAAATGTAAAATATCTAACCAAAATAAGTAAATATTTTCACTTTTATCTTGTAATATGCAGATAAAAATAAATAAAATATCATCAAAATGGATGAAAATAATATAAAAACCCTTAGTGAAAACCAAAATAAAAACTAGTCAATTAAAATTTTCCACTTTTATCTTGTAATATGCATATAAAAATAATAATAAAATATCATCAAAATGAATGAAAATAATATAAAAAATCCTTTGTGAAAACCAAAATAAAAATTAGTCAATTACTTGAAGGGTTTTGTGATACCTGGCCAACACTAATGCATTACCATCAAAAAAAAACATTAGGGAAAAATCCAAATATTAAAAAATTTAAGATTTAAAATTTAATGTATGTTGGGTACCCATATTATCAAAAAAAATTCAAAAAAACTTTAATAAAACACCAAAAATGATCATGTATTTAATGGGTTGTTAACTCATGGATTAATATTCTGAAAGATTAATGACGAATGGATACAACCCAATGGAATTTATTTTGGTTACTAATGCTTGATCACTAATTATTTCTAGTTTAAAAGTTTCATACCAACCCAACAAAAAGCTTTAGATATAATTATGTTTTTTCATCTTTTATGAGAACTATCAAAAGTATTTTTCCAAAAAAAAAATTAATTTCAACCAATTCTCAAGTTATTCATTTTCATAAATGGAAGAATAATGAATCATCCAATGAATCTTACAAACTAATTTATTGAGTTTATTTTACTCAAACAATGAAATGAACAATATGCACTTAATAATAATGTGCATCATAGTTTGTCTCATATTCTTTTCTTTGCTTAAAAGTATGGGCATGTATCGTATACAAGTGAACTAAAGGAAAGCACTTAAATTGTATCAATGTGTCGATACCCAAGTTTAGGGCACCAACAAATCGACACTTTGAAAGAACATTCAAAACAATGTCAATCAAAATGATCCATTGAAATAAAAACATTGAGCTTTGAGATGCACTCACAACCATTATAAAATTTGGATTGCATAAACCCTACCACTAAACTAAATAGCCTTTAATACTAGACCTCTTAAACCCTTGTGCCACCATTGAGTTTTTCAAATACCTTAAGTGGTTCTTATATTGCCATTGGAATCAAATCAAGGAGTTTGTCCCTTCTTTCAACAAGTTCATCTACTACCTATCATCATTCTTTAGGTTCATCCATAGTTTTATTTCCGCAAAAACAAGTTGGTGCAACAAGTTTCCTAGGTTCATCCAGTTCAAAAATTAAATTCATTATTCATTCATACATGTGCTGAAGCCACCCTTGTACATACTAGAGTATTTTTAGAAATGTTGAAATTTTTAGAAAATATTTTTTTTCAAAGAAAACATTTTTGTGAAAGAAAATGAAAAAATATTTTGAAATTTTTGAGGAATTCTTTTTTTTTCAAAATGGAATCCTCAAAATTAATTAATTAATTATTCACCATATACATGTCGAAGCCGGCCTTGTACTACAATATTTTAAGAAACGATGAAATTTTCAGGAAAACAAATTGTGAAAGAAAATGAAGAATTTTTTTGAAATATTTCATTCGCGTACATTTTATATTTTGAAATAGAATCTTCAAAATTAATTAATTAATTATTCATTCAACAAACATGTGCTGAATTCACCACTTGTACTACAATATTTTTTGAAATGATGAAATTTTCAGAAGAAAAAAAATTTGTGAAAAAAAAATTAAAAGAAATCTTTTGAAATATTCTTTCAAGTAACAATTTTATTCTTTGAAAAAAAATTATTCAAATTTAATTAATTATCTATTTATTCAACAAACATGTGCTGAATCTACCCCCATATACTACAATATTTTTAGAAACAATGAAATTTTCAAGGAAAAAAAAATTGTGAAAAAAAATGAAAAAATCTTTCGAAATATTATTTCCAGTAATTTTTATAATTAATTAATTATTCAACAAATATGTTCTGAAGCTTCCTCTCATACTATTATTATGGTACCCAGTTAAAATGACCAAAACAATCAAATAAGCCACCCAAGTGAGTATCGAGTAGTCAGATTTGGCTTGTTCCAACTGTGAATGGATGGATGGTCAGGCAATCAAATAAGCCACCCAAGTGAGTATCGAATAATCAAATTTGGCTAATTCCTTTTGTGAATGGGATGGTCAGGCAATCAAAGAAACCACTCAAGTGAGTACCAAATAGTCAAATTTGACTAATTCCTCATGTGGATGGATGGACAGACAGACAATCAAATAAGCCACCCAAGTGAGTACCAAGTAGTCAAATTTGGCTAATTCCTCTTGTGGATGGATGCACAGACAGCCAATCAAATAAGCCACCCAAGTGAGTATCGATTAATCAAATTTGGCTAATTCCTCTTGTGGATGGATGAACAGACAATCAAAGAAGCCACCCAAGTGAGTACCAAGTAATCAAATTTGGCTAATTCCTCTTGTGGATGAATACACAGACAGCCAATCAAATAAGCCACCCAAGTGAGTACCGATTAATCAAATTTGGCTAATTCCTCTTGTGGATGGATGGACAAACAATCAAAGAAGCCACCCAAGTGAGTACCGAGTAATCAAATTTGGCTAATTCCTCTTGTGGATGGATGGTCAGTCACAAGGCTGACCACATTACAAAAATTGTGAAAAGGACAAAGAACTCTTTCATGGTAGCTACTTAGTAACTTTCACACTCCAAAAGTGCTACAAAAGTGGCCAATCCCCTTTTGCCCTGCTTGAGCACCAATAGAAAAACCCTAAACCCTAAAAACCCTAATTGTGGGCTTTCTTTCCCATTGGGAAACTGCGAGCTTGTTGTCTTCGTCGTGGTGCGCATTCGTCTCCCTCTCCCTGCGGGCTTGCTTTCCTTGCTCCCGTTGTTGTTGTTGTCGTTGTGGGACTTGGCGGCTATGGCGTCGGAAATAGAGATAGTGACAGAGGGATTGCTGCAGCACCAGCACCAACACCAGCACCAGCACCAGCAGAAGGAAAATGGGTTGTTGTTGCAAACAAAAGAAGATGAAGAAGCGAGGAAGAAGGAAGATATATACACGGCGGCGGCTTATGGGGACATGGAAAAGCTGTTGCGTCTGGTGCAGCGACCTGGTGGAGTATTCTCAATCACACAGCCTGATGCAGGTGGATACTTTGCTCTCCACTGGAGTGCTCTCAACAACCGCTTTTCAGTTGCTGAGTATCTCCTTCAGGTAGTTCTTTGTTCTCTCTTATCTCTGTAGGATCCTCCTCACTAGCTGCTGCTAGCAATTGAGCAGGAGGCGGTGGCAATTTCTCTGCTGCTCCTCGAGGGTTGAAGAAGAGATGGGTGCTCCAGTTTGCATTGATTTGGCGTTGGGTTGTCGTTTTGTGCACATGAGGAGTTCTTGTGTATTCCGATCAGATGAAGGGAGGCTTCATGCTGTCGACCTGTTCTTGGATTTTTGTGTTTTAGGGTTTTGGGTTCAGAGACCACTGGCAAGAGACTCTGCCACTTTGACTGGGTGGGTTGTTGTTTGTGCACATGAGGAGTTCTTCTGTATGCCGATCAGATGGAGTGAGGCTTCATGCTTTCGACCTTTTCATAGGTTTTTGTGTTTTAGGGTGTAGGGTTCAGACACCACTGGCATGAAACTCTGCTGCTTTGACTGGTTGGTGCTCATGATGATGATACTGGGGATGGGAATGTATATATGTGTATATATGTATATATATATATTGTGCAGCACGGTGCAGATGTGAATGCTGCAGACGTCACAGCTCAGACTGCACTGCACTGGACAGGGGTACGAGGCTCTATACAAGTAGCAGAGCTTCTGTTGCAACAGGGAGCTTGTCTGGAGTGTGCAGACACTCATGGTTATAGGGTACATGTGCTAAAACTCTGCTGAAAGAAATTTTATATCAGAATTGAAGACTGGTGTGGAAATGTTTTTGTTGCAAGTTTTTTATTTTTTATTTTTTCCCACAATTCCAAGAGTTGTTGAAGAAGCAGCTTTTGTTCTTGCTCTTGGCTAGCTACCTACTGACTGCAGCATGGTTTTCTTTTCTTTTTTTCTTGGGGGGGCCCTCTTTTTCAGGCAACCCATGTTGCAGCACAATATGGACACACAGCACTCCTCTACTATTTGATCATAAAATGGGGTGCAGAAGTGGATCCCCTAGACAATGATGGTCGGAGTCCCTTGCATTGGTAAAAAGAAAAAACGCTTTGAGAACACACATACAAACCTTACACCTTCTTCTCCTGACTGACTGTTGATCTTTTGGATGTCTATGGATTTTCTCTTTGCACAATCTGCTCTCAGTAAATTTCAAACCTTCTCTCTCTCTCTCTCTCACACACACACACATCTTTATTTCAAGCTGTGTTTCTGCTGTTAATACTTCTTCAACATCATAGAGCAAGCGAGAGAGCGAGTGAGCTTCACATCGAATACAACAAAGAAAATTGCATTAATTGTGCTTCCAGTGTTATACTTCTTCAACATCATAGTGCAAGCAAGTGAGCTTCACATTGAATACTAAAAAGAAAATTACATTGATGGGTTTTTCACAGATGACCTCAATGGCAACAAGTGCTGCAGAAACACACTCCTGCAACTAACTCACTCACTTGCATGGGTTTTTATTTGTTTGGTGAACCTGGATGATGATGGATGGCAGGGCTGCCTACAAGGGATTTTCTGATTGCATAAGACTGCTTCTTTTCATGGATGCGCATCTTGGTCGAGCAGACAAAGAGGGTAGGTTTGCTCAGGTGTCAGAATTCTTCACTTCTCTTTCATTGTGTGAAATCTCATGGTTCACCGTAACTCATCAGGAGCTACTTTGCAAACTTGAGGATTTTGTTTTTCAGGTTTTCTCCTTTTGGGTTCTCGTAGATTGAGCTATGGCTGGACATAAGGTAGACAGACTCTAATCAAGTGTGCTTGCTACACCAAATTGGGAGCTAGTAAGAACAAAAAAAAGAATTGAATGCAGCTTTCATGTGCATTGTACAGCTGGTTGTCTGTCACTGATGCCTAGCAGGATTTATCAACAACTCTGCATGAACTGATTGAAGCTCTGACTGCTATGTGATTGTCTGTCTCAGTGCTTTCCATGAAAGCTTTGAAATTGCACTATGTTGTTGATGGTACCAACTGACTGAAAATGATAGAGAATAGGTGATGGCTGGTGCTGTTGTCAGGTTGTACACCATTGCACTGGGCAGCAATGCGCGGCAACTTGGAGGCATGCACAGTGCTGGTGCAAGCAGGCAGCTTGGCTGATCTTCTTGCCACTGACTCCACTGGCTGCACTGCTGTTCAGTTGGCTTCTGACAAAGGACACCGTCATGTTGCCTTTTTCCTTGTAATAATGTTCATATCCAATTGTGTTGATTTCTTGCAGCATATGGAAAAACCTTTCCTCATCAACTTATGGTTTCTTTCTCTTTTTTTCCCCTTTTTGAGTATGTGATTCTCACTGGTGTGCGTGCCTTCCCAAAAGCTGCTTGTTGACTTTTGGGAAGGATGCACTCTCAGCATCTTGTGGATCTGAAAGAGTGTGACTATGGTGTTGTGTAATGACACATTTGGCCACAGAAAAATGCATTGAGGGTCTTGAGTAAGCGATGGGATAATAAGGGTGGTCGCCTAGCTGTGCAACTTTCAAAGCTGGGACTAGCTCCCTTCCTTTGGCTAGTTATTATCAGCCTGCTTCTTCTATTCATCACCTTGGTTGTTGCCTGTAAGTATTTCAGATTTTTGCACATTCTGGTAGGTCTATGATCATCATCTTCTGTTCTTTTGTTCTCTATGTTTTCTGTGACTTGTATGCAGATTTTGGGTGCCCAAAAAAAGGACATAAATTGCAGCATTTTCATGCTCTTATGGTTTGGTTGCTTGTGGGTTTCAGCACCATCATTGATGAGAATAACAGCTGGAGATGCTTTCTGGGCATTTATGGTTGTGTTGTCCACATCTATTGGGCTCTTCCTCCTTTATCGCTGCACCAGGTGTGTGTAATTAGATGCTTCTAAGAGGAGTCATCATATGCATACTTGAGTATTTTTCACACAAAATCATTGTCAATGCATCAATAGTTGTCCACACAACGTGCACTGTAACCCCACAGTTGTACACGCTCCTTTTGTAAAAAATTTGGGATCTTTTCTTTTTGGGGCAATGTTGATTTCTGAACATCTTCTGCAGAATTTATGGAAGAAAATGGGAGATTTAGAAATATGAGAGATAGAAAGCATTGTCTTGATTTTAATCCTGTTTTCTAGATGCTGTCAGATTTAATGAAGTTTTGTTGTTGATGGGTGGGATGTGGATGTCAGCAAGGATCCGGGATACATTAGAGCATCACATTCAAAGCAGATATCAAGAAAGGATGACACAGATGTAAGTTGATGCCATTAAGATTAGTTGGGCTCTCTGTGGCTGCACACTACCAGTGACAATGAATTGATGATAAAGATGAGTTGATTTTGTAGAAATTAAGTTCCATTTGAATTATTTAATATTGAATGAATTTGCATAATGCAACTTGAATTGAATACAACTCAATTGAATTTGATTTGAATTCAAATTCCTAAATTGAATTCAAATACATTGAATGAAATTTATATTCAATTGAATTGAATTGGAATTCAATTGAGTTTAGATTCAATGGAATTGAATTCAAATTCCCAATTTGAAGTGAATTGAACTGAACATAATTGTCTTTTCCTTTGGATTCAACATGGTTAGTTGTTCTCATTCAAATTGGCTGAATTGAATCAAATCAAATTCAATCCAATACAATTCAGTCACAGAATTTGAATTTTGTTATGCTGAATTTTTTGAACAAAAAATAGTTCTGCAAAAGGATAATCTCATCATCATCATCATCATCATCATCTGGTTTTGTCAGGTGTCGCTGTTGAAAAATGATTTGGGCAGTCCAGCATTGTGGGCTGGTAATTGGGGACAGCTTTGTCCAACTTGCAAGGTTTGTTTGTTTGTTTGTTTTCTTTTCCCTGCAGTCATCCAAACTTGAATTGTAATAAATATCCTTCTGTGGTGTGATTGGACTACTTCTAGCTGCCCATTGACAACATGATATACAGCTTGGAAATGTACTTGCATTTTTGGTGATGTATTTATATGTGGTGTGATTGGACTTCCTACTTGCATTTGTTTGTGATTTTTTTCTGTGGTGTAATTGAACTTATTCAAGCTGCCCATTGACACCATATATACAGCTTGGAATTTATTTGCGTTTTTGGTGATGATTGGTGTGCTTGGGTCCATATGGAGATGCAGTTTGGATCAATGAAGATAGGTTTAGTATCACCTTACCTTATGACAGAGGTCTGGGTGTCGGGTGTTTTTGTAACAAAACAGATAGTGAGGCCACTTCGAGCAAAACATTGCTCATCATGCAATCACTGTGTAGAGCAATTTGATCATCATTGCCCATGGGTCTCCAATTGTGTTGGCAAGGTAAATATATATATATATTAAAAAATTGCTCCCATGATGTCTTTCTTGCTTTGTCAAAAGGACTGTAAAAAATGTGCTCCCGTGTTTTTCTTTGCTTTGTAAAAAGGACTGAAAAAAATACCTCCCCAAATTTGTGTACATCAGTTAGTAGTGTAATTGCTGGAATCTTGAGCTCATGTGAAGTTTGGAAAAAATTTCTTGTTTAAAATTTTTCTATTCAAAACCATCATCCTTGTGTACTTACTTAGCATTGTAGTTTCTTGACCCAAAAGATAACTTGCACTTCTGCTTGTGTCTGCAGAAGAATAAATGGGACTTTTTTGTTTTCCTTCTCTTCGAGGACATCGCCATGAGCATAGCAGCTGCTGTCACAGTTCACCGTATGTATAATAAAACCCACTGTCCCTGTTCTAATCTGAGATTTTAAGTAGTAATCTTCTGTATGAAAATGGGTACAAAACTTTCAAGTGCACTTAGTCATATCCCACAAAAAAATTGTAGGGTTATGGTTACGTGACTTTGAATCATTGGAGAAAAAAAAATTTCTTTTCAAAGTAGATTTGTTTTATGTGCAGTTTTTCCCACCCACTTAATTAAAGTGGGAAGATTGTGTGGAACAGGACTATGGGTGGATCTGGGGACACCATCAACATCATTTGGACTGGTTCTTCGTCATTTGGCTACCCACCACGGAGGACAACTAGCAGTTCTCATTGCTGATGTGTGGCTTCTTTTCGGTGTCAGCATACTGACTGGCGTGCAAGCTGTACAGGTAAAAACCTGTAACAACTACATGCAGTCATCACCATGTTGATCATGAAGAAGGTTCTTTTATTGAGATTATTATTATTATTTAATTAATTATAGTTATAATGGAGGTTCTCTTTCAATTTTGCCTGATCTTAGTTTTTCTCGTGGGGAGCTCGTTTACATTTCTATAAAAATAACACAGTGTGAATTAATGTATTTTTGTATTACTTTGGAAGTAAAATTTTAATCATAAGTATGACAAATGATGCTTGAATTGGAGGGTGCATAGTACATATATCATTTGATGTTTTAATTATTGCAATGTTGACAATCCATTGCACCCATAACACTTGCGGATTAAACTTTGTGAAATTGATGAACACTGTATACTTTGCATATTACAGATAGCACGCAATATAACAACCAACGAGATGGCAAACGCAGCGCGTTACAACTATTTGAAGGATAGTAATGGTCGGTTTCACAACCCTTTTGATCGTGGCTTCCGTAAGAACTGCGTGGAATTTCTGTTCACGGGCTTTATTGAGGATGCCAATACCACTGCCCCATCATTGCAGCCTGTTCTGCAAAATGGGTTGCGCAGTAGTATACAAATGCAATAGGTAATTAAAAAAAGACTTCTGGATTTTGCCAATCTGTCAAAGCAAAAAAATCCATAGTCAAGTTGTGTTTTCCAACAAAAGTTGTCGAACATGTAAAGTAGTTTTATCAACAAGGTGGATTTATAGGAGATCCCCAATGTACATATTTTGTGGATTAGGTGCTGATGGGGATTGCACATGTACCCACACATTTCTTTCCCATATATTTATTTATTTATTTCACTTCCTGTGTACAGCATGTAGGGTGACAAGGTGTTTTGTATGTTAGATGAGTTGGGTGTTGACGGGCTTTGTGCATGTATCTTTTAATTTCCTTTCCATACATGCATTTTATCTCATCTCATTTGACCAGTGTTTTGGGTGATAGGCATTTTGTATGGTACATGAATTTCACACTGATGGTGGTTGCACTTCAGTACCCTCACATTTCTTTTGTCGCACTGCATGCAAATAGTGCTTAGGGTGTTTTGGGTGACAGGTCTTGTGTGTTGTACATAACAATGCTTCATGATCTTTCATAACAGGTCTTGAAAATTGGAAGCAGTTTTACATTCCAAATGTGAACAATGGGAAATTTCAAGCCTGCAGTTGCAATGTTCTTCAAATATGCAAGAGTTTTACATAGCAGAAGCAATATAACCTGTTCCAGACATTAAGACTGGAAGGTGAGAAGAAGAAAAAAAAATCTTTTGAATGCTGGACATGTAAGAATGGTCATAAAGCGATAAGCAGTCGAAAGGAGCTTGATCTCTCAAGCTTCATCATCAACCGAGAGCTTTGCATCCAGTAGAGAAAACTCTTCAAAGAAAGCCTTAAAGTGGTTGTATGAGTGAAGAACATCATCAATGCCACACATTTCACGGATGCTATGCATGGACAACTGTGGTGCTCCCACATCCACAGTGCGGATGCCAAGACCACTCGCCAATTTTGGCCCTATTGTTGACCCACATTGCATGTCGTTGCGCACAACAAAATCCTGTGCAATACCAAGGAATGGTGGATGTTTTAGCATTTTATCCATGTGGGTCAGAAAGAAGCACACATTAGTGTCAGAAAATGTAACCTCAACACTGTACGATGAACAGAATGGAGCTTTTCTGGAATCTTTTCCACCAAAGATCACAAGATGGAAATTTGCTCAGGTGCATCCAACAAACAAAGAACAAATAGAGTCAAAACCTGAAAAGCCATTAAATAGGTGCAAAAGGAGAACACACATTACTGATGCTTGCACCTCTCTCTTAGACATGCAACATCAAGAATATACAGCAGCAAAATTATTGATAATGCCTTGCCTGAGTGGGGATGGCACGCATGTTGCCTATCTCTCTGAAAAGGAAGGAAGTGATAGCATTGGTGGCATAACGCTGGTTTGCATTCTGCTTGATCACAAGACCCTTGTGCAACTTGGGTTGATGGCCCTCTTCATGCTTGTCCTAGAATAACATACCCATTCATTCTCATCAGAGATGCACAGGCCTGATGGAACATGCACACCCAAATTGACATCCAGATATAAAAAACTACATGCTTCACAAAAATTATCTGGAAACAAGCTGTCGCTTGAGAATCTGGTGGTGAACACACAGAAATCCTTATGCATTGGACACAACGTAAACTTCAGAAATGCTTATCATCCTGTCCCCTATGCTATGGTGCAGAGGAATATATAGCTGTTTGCTCTGCACAACCAAACATGCAACACACTACAGGCTGTACATACCTGATAGTTGGGGTGCAAGCCATGGGCCATGTCTGCAGACACCAAAAAACTTCGCTGAATTGCTCTCTCAAGAAGCCCCTAAACATCAACAACATCCAAGATACAATGCACCTCAGTTCAACAAAATCTGTCAGTGCCACAGGCAGGTATTGCAACTACAATCTGTTTGGTGTGTTCTCAATCCTTTTGGCACATCTTCTCAGTATGACAGGTACATACAGAAATGACAAACTTTTGAAATTGAAGTTCAGATGTGACTAACCGCTGATGGCTCACGGTCTCAAAGACAAAGACCTTACTTAGAAACACACCATGTCACTTGAAGAGTCATTCTGTTTTGTGGAGTGAAGGGTAGAGGTGCTTGAGAAAGGGATCAAAACAACAATGACAGTAGAACAGTACGGGAAGCATCAAGTACAAAGCAGCCAACTTAAGACACTAGAAAGAAGCTCAATGCATGATGTCTACCATTGTTGAGGATTCTCCAAAATGAAAGGCAATACGCCGCAGGGCATCCACCAGAACAGGAGATCCTGCCCCCTGAGCTGAGTCCGACCCCACTTCTTCGTGGTCAAATAAAGCCACCATGCGAACTCCTTTCTCCTCATCTAATGACTCTGTTGAATCAATAAGAGCCTGCAGACATTTGTCAGGGCTGCACTGGTTCAATTTTGGTTCAGCAGAGTTTGAGAATAGAAAAAAGGCCGGACCTTTTTCTTCCTTGATAAGCACATAAAAATGCCACGACCAAGGTGCAAAATGGAATGACTGAAAGCTGATTTTATCGAATGACTGAAAGCCCCATACCAATTCAAGGGCTCAACCCCATTTCATTACCTTAAGAGAGCAGAAAGACATCTCATCAACCCATTCATACCTTAAGAGAGCAGAAAGACATACAGAGGTTGTCAAGGCGCCCCGAGAAAATGAATTCCTTGAGGGCTCCCCCAACCACACTAGGTTGAGTGTCACAGACTTGAAGTTCAAAATCACAGATATCTCCAGGCTTGCAATCAAGCTCTTGAGCCAGTAACTGCTCCAACCCAAAGTGGCCAAAAGAATCAGATGTCATGTAAACTTAATTCTTTCAAGCCAATAAACAAGGCTCCCCGAACTCCACACCCACCCACCATGATGGACACAAATAAGAAATTGGAAATTTTCAGGAATCTGCACAGAAACAGAAACATGACTCCAGAAGTCCAACCAAGAATAATCTACCTGCAGCAGAAGAGAGTGATGCGCGGTAGTGCCTCCTGACTCCTGTCCATTTTCCAGCTTGTCTTTGGAGGATGAGGGTTCTGGGTCTGAAGCAACACTACCATTAGTATCTGCACGCTTGTTGATCTCAGCCTGCCACCATCAAGCAAACCTGTTAGCCACTCCCCACCCATGGTAAAGCTCACTTTTTCTATTTCAGGAACTTGAAAAAAAATATTCAGATGAAGCAACAGAGTTCAGCTCCTGAATTCAACTGTCAAGGAACTTCCACAGAACCTCTCTCTACCAACAGGAAACTTGCATCCAGGGCCATTACTGTGAGAACTCCCAATTTTACCACAGATCTGCTACTTCCAGAGGCATGAAGTTATTGACAGTTATCATTATGGGAGGAACTGACTTTGATAACAGAAGCCAACACAGGAGCAAGATGCGTCTGCTTGTTAACCTTAAACCCAACTTCATTTACATCTCTGTATGGACAACCAGACCCACCCAACATTAGATATACTTCACACTGGACTGGCAGCAATATAACAAACTTTTAAAGAAAGAGGCTTAGAACCACTGACCAATTGATCCTGGGCAAATCACCATCCAACAGTTACAGAAAATACACCAAATTGAAAGAGAGGGTGGGTGGGCAAGTGAGTGAGGGAGAGAAAAAGATTGCCTGTCAAGATGAATTGCCAATGTAGGTATCCGGAGTATGGGCTGTTGGATTCTGACAAGCTCATGGCTGTAGGCAGCTCTTTCTCCTTCTGCTGTACTCAATTTGCGCACTACCCGACCTGCAACTGTCAAATCACGATCAAACCAAGTGTGCCATAATCCACCTCCATACGTTGAAACACCCACCTCCAAAAACCCCGCTTTTGTCACCTGTACAAATCACAACACACAAGATCACATATCCATGAGATTGCAGAGAAAAAAAAAACTCCGCATCAACAGTTTGAAGATAACCACTATCATCAGTTCTACTGAAACCCCAAATACAAAAACAATGACAATGAGTGCAGTCATAACCATAACCTTATATGAGCATAATATCACACATAAAGTCTCAGATCATCACCTTTGTCATGAAGACACACAGTTTATGATCTGCCATTAATAAGACTTTTCCCACTGACAACTTCATCAGCTCCCAACAGTGCGCTTTTGTATGTATATAGACAATAAAAATTCAAAAGAGAGAAAAATGGTTGTACCTTGGATACAGGTTTCAGCTTTGGACAAGGGCTATCAGTATGTGCACCAATGATGAGAAAACCATTTCCAGTTGTGTATCTGCAAAATATACATACATCGATGGTCAGCAAAAAGCCATGAAGAACCACCACAGAGTGAAAGAGATTTTGCTGCACTTGTGAATGTGGAGCTTGTGTTGTTGACAAATAGGTAGATCCATTTTGCATAATGATGAGGAGTCTTCAGAAGAGCAATTGTTGGATCCATGTGAGAAGAAGAAGGATGCACTGATGATTCTGTAATCTCTTGAAGCAAGCATGCAAGCAACAAGAAGGAGATATTCTGCAGAAGATTCTTTCCACAGAAGAATCATGCAAAACTGATCAGGCAACCCTAAACCCTAAAACCCATGCAAAACTTTTGCACCCAGATAGATACTGCACCAATTGGGGTTCAGGAAGCTTTGCAAGAAAATGTATGTGTGTATGTGAGGTTACAAGAAAGAAGAGCAAAAGACAAGGATTGCTTGCACACTTGTTGCCAATTGCAAATGCTATGATTGTGGAGTGGTTGCGTGTGAAGAAGTATTTCCCTCCAGCTTCTACATTCCATGGATGTCTTTCTGAGATTTGTACAAAACCTGCTTCGCTCAACCTCTGTTTGGCTTCCTCTGTTGCAACACAACAACAATAAAGCCCAACCACAAACACCCGCCCCCCCGGAAGCAGAGAAAAACCTTCTTCATCCTTCCTTCGTATCCAAAGCAAGAGAAAACCCTCGCAAAATAAAACCAAAAAAATCCCGACTTCCCAAAACCAAATCCCAAGCTCCCCCGAAACCCAATCCGGAGTTTTGTGGGAGAGAGACAAGACAAAAGAAAAGATATGGTGAAGAAGAGAAGGATATATCCCAACATACCCACAGCGTGGAAAGGAGTGGGTGCTGCGTTCAGAAACTCCACAAGCTCCAAAGCGATTCCTGACGCCGCCGCCATTTTTTTCTCCACTTTCTGTTGCCAGAGATGACAAACACACCCAGACTCTCTCGCAGCACCAGCACCAGCACCCGCAGCATCCAACAAAGCACTTAACGTACCCAACACAAGAAATGAGCCCTAAACCCTAATCCTTCAGGAAACCCTACAGTGGGGGTTTTTTTCCTTCTTGTTGGATTCTTCCTTTTTTGTCTCGGTCCACTTCTCTTCACAAGCTGCCAGGAGAATTTTCTTGTTGCATTGATTGAGGTTTTGTATGAGTTTTTTAAGACTTTTTTTTCTTTGACAAAGTTTTGTGTGTGAATTTGCTGCCAGAAGAATGAATGTAGAGTAGCGGTTTTGTGTGTGAACTCTTGCTACAAGAAGGATGTAGAGTGTACCCTCTTGACAATTCTGTCTAATGTTGCAAATTCTGTGTTTTGCAGCCTGGGCAATGTTATGCCATGACTACTACCTGTCAAGGAACAAAATGTTGGCATTCAGGCATCAGAGGGAAGGAATAAGTCTTTTTTCTCCTCACATCTTCACCATCATTCTCAACCACACTGATTTTTTTTTTGGCATCTCTTTTTCTGCTGCTCAATCCACAATGAGAAAGTTGAATGGGCAGTAGGTAGTATAGTCCAGGGATGGAATCCAGAGTTTACAAGCTTCAACTCCAGATGGTATTAGACTGGAAATGAAGACATTTCTACTATGCCCACCACCGGTAGCTGATGAAGTCAGTGGGGGGGGGATGGGGGATTCATGGCAGCAGGCTAACACTTGCTATAATATTTGTATACATATCTACAACTGTCAGGAGCTGATGAAGTCAGTGGGTGGTGGAGTCATGGCACCTCTGCTATTCATGATGAAGGTGATGATGGTCTGACAAAACTCTGTGCATGATACTCACAAGCTTATGAACACACTCATTCAGTGTCATACTTTCTTTTGGTTTTGCTGAAATTTACAGAACAGTTTACCTTCAAAAATTACTTTGTTGTTGAGTTTTTCTCTGCATGATTCTCTTAAATATATGTTAATATCACCAGCAAAACCAGGCAACATTGCTGATCATCATCTTTAGATGTCAACAGACGTGCATAGTTAAATCTTCATACTCATATGTTTGGTTGTCTTTGTTCCCCATGTTCACTGATTGCTCCTGTTTGTTTTTGTGAGGAGGATCTGCAGCAGCTGGATATATGAAACCCTACCTACCATTTGAAGCACCGACCACTTGTGAAATTTCACAACACAAAGGCCTTGCAATTTGTTTGGGTGAAGAGAACTAGTATCTGTGATCAACTCCATGCAATTCCAAACACCATGAAACCAAGCCGATGCACCCAATCCTCCTTGTGAGCTTTCCAAAGAGACCAAGAATGCCGATCTGAAGCATCCCAATTTGGTGGATCTCATCTGTACAAACAAAACAAAACAAACAAACTACCTTCCTTCATAGATTCATATTGTCTACACTCATTTGCAACCAAACCCATTATGAGAAATCAAACAACCCACTCAAGTATATTCAAAGTTAGATTGAATTATGGACATTATTGTCCAACTTTTGATGTGGTTGATTGTTCCTTTACACCTTTAGCCTTCTAATGAACAAACACATGACTTATTTATGTCCCTTCAACTTCAATTCCGACATTGAAACAACCTTTCACAATCCTTAAATTTCAAATTAACTTTTTCATAACAATAAAATATCTTACACTTGTCAAGTATTTATTATAGAATATTACTTTTCTAGAATTTATTTGTTGTTGGAACTCAATTTTATTTTAATAAGGTTTCAATTTTATTGCTTTCAATTTTTTAATCATAATAAAAAAATGTTGCATAAATTACAATGACTACAAGGTACCCAAAATTATCTTAACACACATGTGAAGTTAACCATTCACAAGTACAAGCACGTAGTAACACATGAAAATAGTCAATAATAGAATAAACCCGTCCTCTCCATGTGTTACTTCTTTTTTAATTCAAATATTTTTATGTGGAACTTGGGAATATATGAACTTGGTTCAAATCTTAAACATTTACATTTAACATTATGTAAATTACATTTTAAAAAGGCAATGTTGACATGCCTTTGAATTGAATAAAGCATTGGTGGAAGGAAGATGTGAAGTTGTTTGCAAAACAAGTAAAAGCCAACATCTTAAGCAAATAGTGATAAAGATATTGAAGTTTGACCAATAAATAAGTGTAGTTCACATTGAAGGATTGAATATTGACCAACAACCACATAAAAATGGCTCATAATGAAATATAATCCAACTTCAAAAGGTCCTTTTTTGCACAAAAAATATTCACATCCTAAACAACATTGAAACCACCATAATGGCACATCATCTCCAAACCAAAAAGACATGCCCACCTATAATGCACAAAAATCTAAGCCCAAACATAATGCTTGCAAAACACATAGACAAAAATTTGCAAAAGCAAGGTGTTGAAATCTCAAATCACCAAAAGTGATTTATGATCCACACCAAAGGGGTTTTGGACCCCATCCAAAAATTGAAACATGTTCACACTATGATTAGTTTCCCATTAATCAACAATTAAACTATATTGATTAAGCAATTTGGTTCAACATTAAATTAATCATGATTTAACTAAATAGCTAACATAACACACCTAACATTTGTTGTGCACTACCATGCATGTTAGCACTTACAACTATCGTTATCTACACACACATCACAAATAATAATATCCACTCTAATGGGACATCGACATCTCCAACTTGCCCATCTATTTAGGTCTAAGGTCCCACTAAATCAAATAGTAATGTAAGGAATCCTTCATATAAATCCATAAAAAATGAACATCTTGGTTTTAAAGTAAAATGACCAATAATTTAGGTGCAAATGTGAATCCCATCATTAATCACCCATCTAAAATCCTCCCAAATCTTTAGCCCAATGTGCATCATCATGGGAAAAAACTTAAGTTATTCCTTATTATATAAATATAAAAGTTCCCAATTTATTTCATGCATCAAAGTAAAACCATTTTTTGACCAGTATTCCATTCAAGGGTGACGTTAAACATTCCATATGCCAAACTCTCAAACACCAATCACACATCAACATAATTTTTGCCTTTGAAGATTTCTCACACAACATACTTAGAAGGTCAACATGGACAATAACAAAAAAAAAGTCAATTTTGCCATCCACATTAGGAAGATGCATGACAAGGCATGTCATTCCACACATGGTCCTTCCATGTTTAACCATTTCAACCTTTCAAGAACAATACTCCAAAAGGTAATACATTTCACACATGAAAAAAAACACATATCATAGTCATGTCCAACATAGTCTATGTTGTTTGTTATAAGTATACATAATCTCCCAACTTGAATATATTCTTTGAATAATGACATGATGTAATGTATCCCAATGTTAAACAATTATCAAATTCCCCATAACCACTGCATCACACATCAAAACAAAATTGGTTGTTATTCACATGTTGAAAGCCACACACTCGAATCATCCAAATCAATTACTACCATTTACATTATGTTAAATTGAAACTAATAACTTGGGTTCATGGCCCAATGGTAAAATATATTTTGGAAAAGATGCAAGAAAAGTTTACTAGATGAACATATATACCATGGCTAACCATGATAATTGTAAATTTCAACATTTGGTATGGCCTTTTCAAAGCCCATACTTATGCAAACCACACTTCACCATTTGCACCATCCATTTAGCTAACACATCTACCTTAAGATAGTTTCATGAAGTCATGAATGATCAAATATTGTTTTCTCAAAAAACTTTTGGAACTTTCCACAAAATTTCATGTGTTGGTTGATGAGTGTTTCAATTGGAATGTTAAACTTGCTAAATACCCTATCAAAAAATGCATAGGCAACTGCTTCATTATTGCCATCTTGCAATGCATGGCACCAATTTTAGCCACATTGAAAAATGTTTAATTGTAACCAAAACATATTAGTTATGTTAAACTATCAAGCTCAATGGGTCAATAAAATCCAAACTCCATGGTGGGCATGGTTGAAGGTGAGGTGTAGGTGCATCGAATGATGCCCAAATTCGATTACATGCCATACACTAAAATAAAAACTATTGAGTTTAGGGTTACAACACCAATATTGTGCCTAGAGCATATTGTAGGTCTAATGGACCCCAAAATGGCCCAACTTTTTATGAATATGTCATATAAAACTTCCATGTTGCTTTCAATGAAGCACTACCCACACTATCCATTTGTTCACACTTATAGGAAGGAATTTCCCGTTTGAACCAATTAGCCTTATGCACAATTCAATCACAATTTGTGGGTGTTCATTTAATCAAAATTTCACATGTTTACAAGTATGCAATAACATAATCATACAAATCTAAGGCACCATCACCCTTTGGCTCAATTCCTTGTTACCCATGTTCATTCAAAATACATCTTCATAACACCTTAATAGGTACATAGGTAAGCATATCATTAGAAGAAATTTGCATTTTTTGACTATAGTTTACAACTAATTTTTAATTGCAAATGACATTTGCAACTTTAATGACTTGTAGTTGTGTTGGACAGGTTGCATAAGACATTAATTGCAAATGATGATGTCATCACATAGATAATGGATGAAGTATGTGTTTGAGTTGATTGTATTTTTCATTTGTTGACCATATAACACGTGCAACTATCATGTGATTATCATGCAACTAGTGACCAATTTATAATGATCAATGTCATGTTGCCACATGGCATATTCAAAAAATATTAAATAAATCAAATTTTGTATCTCAACCATTTTTTTTTAAGGTCTTTGATTCATATACATGGACAAATAATTTGTGCCACGTGGCAACATTTATAATTTTTGAAACATTTAAAATAAAAGTAGGTGGGTAGGTAAGGAAGTCTAAGATAGGTAGGTAGGTAGGTATTTAAGTAGGCCTAAATAGGTAGGTAAGAAGGTTGAAATATGTAAGTAGGTAAGTCTTAAGACATTTTTGGATTTGTTTTATTTTATTTTGGATTTAACCAAATTAAGTTTAAACTACTTCAGTTGACTCATCCCATTTAGCAAATATAATGTATTTTAATGTTTACAATGCATCGACTTATATAGTTGACACACTTGAAAGGGAAGCCAAACAATATGGGATAAAAAATTTAATCACACCCTAGTTGCAAACTATGAAATAAATTTTTGTGTGTTATGTTTAAGTGATGGGTCATGCCAGAACTTACAACTTCTAGAATAGAATTTTCATGATCTTAAAATTTGTAACTTCATGATGACAAGTTCACTGCAAGCCACGCATTCCAAGGACATAAATAGTCAAGCATATCTTGATTTCTTGTACAAGAATCTATTACCTCTTGGTACAATCTTTTCCCACTATAAATTGCTAGTGATTGAGTTGTTATGATATTATATAAGTTAAGTTCAACATTTGTTGATTAATGGAGTAGGTGAAAACAAACCTAGTCTCTCCCATGCGTGCATTAGTGTGTGACCCTTTTTTATAGAAGGGAAAAAATCTGAATACCCACAAGTTGCCATCCTTTTAGTAAATTGTTTTGCATTTGGATGACAAATCAAAATTGTGCATGTGGCATGTGCAATTGGGCACATGTGCCCTATGCAATTGCATCACCCAAACAATGGTAATTCTTCCCAATTGCATAGAACTACCACATGAACACATGCACAATTGTTACTACTTCCATTGTGATTGATAGTTGTTTTGATGCATTTGCTCATACCCAACTTTTTTTTCTTCCCCCCTGTTTCAATGTTCATTTGCAAAACCAAGAGCTCCGTATCTAGTGGATTTTGTGAAAGAAGATGGTGATCATCTTCTCATTAGAGAAGTCACTGATTAATCTAGTGAGTCCTCTAAAGTCAGTCTTAATCACACTAGTTGTGTATGGAATGGTGGTCTGATTTGAAAAGCTTGAAACAACATTCATACAATTTGGTTTCCCTTTCAATTGTTTTCAACTCCATAAGTAAATAATTCACTCATTCACTAATTAACTAACTAATTCACTAATTTCCTATCTACTTATAACCTATTTACTTACTATTTATCTATTACCTACCTATTCATTTAGTTATTACCTATATATCTATTAATAATAATAGGTCATAATGCATCAAATATTAATTAAAAGTTACAATTAACTAATTAATTAATCAATAGTAAACTTACATCAATAATTAATAGCAATCAATTAATTGATATGAATGATTAGGTATTAATTGATAGTTATTTAATAATTAATAAAATATTAAAATTAGATAAATAAATATTTCATGTTAAATTTTGATTAAATAAATTATTTATTTATTAGTTATAGTTAATTAATTCATATTAAATTAATGAAAAAAAAAATTAATATTCATTATTTATGCATTATTTATTATCAACTGATTAATAAATTATTTTATTTTATTAATTATAATTATTTGAATATTAAATTTCAACTAGTTTTATATAATATATATTTTAGAATATTTTTTAAATAATAATAAGTATAAATTTAATAATACTTAACTAATTAGTTAATAAAATATTTAGTTAATTAATATCTAATTAATGAATAAATATTAATAATTATAATTTATTTAATATGTAATACTAATCAATTAGTAACTAATTTAGTTTATTAAGCAACATTTTATCTTAATGACTAATTAATTAATAATTTATTCATATTCATATTTTGAATTTTACTAATACCTAGTTCAGAATTTTTTTATATTAACTAATAATTACTTATTATCAATTATTAATAAATATTAATTAATTACATCATATATATATAATTACACCTTTAATATACCCTTAATGTTATTTTCACAAAAAAAATTACATTAAACCTTACAAATATGTTGATAATATTCATAATAAATATTTGTTATAATATAAGTAGACTTTATAATTGTACAACCCAAATATGTATGATTATCATGCCCATAATACACATTGTGCATTAATTTGTGATTAAATTTTGGTCACACATGCAACTAATGGGCCATGGGGGTTTATTCATGGATGAATATAATCTTAGAAGCATTCACATAAGAGGATGAAAAAGATAGTAGTTGCACATTAGTCACAATATAAATACAAATCCTCCCCAAATTTGGTGAAGTTGATAAGTATTTGCAAAAATAATTGCAAATGACACATAGTCACATGTAGTTGCAAATAGGATGGTTACATATCCCCACATTTCGTATAGTGTATGCATGTCATATTAGTAAGACCTCTACATCTATATCTCCATGCCAACAAGCCCTTATGGTATCCTCTTCATTGGAACTTGGGTTCCAACTTAAATTGTTGGCATCCCAATCAACCTTACTAGCCCAATGACTTGCATCAATCATCAAAATCATACTCCTATAAGATAAAGGCCCCACCTTGTTAACTTTCTTATGAAATAATTTGATTCCATAAAAAAAATGAGTGGTTGGTGGTTTGTAATCAATGTGAATGGACTACCATAAAGATAACATTATGATGACAAAACAACTGAAACAACAACAAGGCATTCCCTTTTGACGAGGAAAAAAAACTTTTGACAAAAAAAACCCACATGTTTTTCTTGAGTGATTTAAACATATAAAATGACTCTTGAAACATGGTGAATTTTCATGAAAATTTTGTGGTTGCAACTTTGAAAGTATAAAAATTTATTTCAAAAATTAAATGAATTTTTTGATATATAATGTTCCCATGGTGATTTTTCAAATATTTGAAAAACAATTTTTAAGGATTGTTCACACACTTTGTGGCTCCTTATTTCATGTATTCACCCCTTTGAACTAAAAGATGGGGTGTTTTTTTGCTCCTTCACCTTCTTTGCCATAGTTGCATTGGATTTCACTAGTGCCACCATGCTCATAACTAGGGTTTCCAGCCATGTGAATTTCATTTCCATAATGTTGGAATGGCTTAAAATTGGTTTGGGGGTTAACCCCTTGTTAGCCACACCTTTCCCTTCTAGCCTTTCTTAAGCCTTTGGCCTTTACCAACATTGTTCATATTTGAATAATTTTTCAAGTTATCTTTATTGAATGCAAGTGCAACCACATGTTCTTTTATCATGTTAAATTCAATGCATTTTAACAAAAGGAACACATTTTTTAGAGTTGGTTGTCTTGGTTGAAGGAATCCAAGGCCTTCCAAATGCTAATGGAAAATACAATGGGTGCATTTAAGTTGGGTCAATGAGTTCAGATAACTTGAATTAGGTTCCACCTTGATATATTCTATTGTCTCATGGTGTTGTCAAGTGCAAGTTGTGTTCATTTGGAAGTGTTCTTGAATCTTTTTATCAACCCATGTTCATTTTGGACAAAGATTCTCCCACCATCAACCCACATGGGTCATTTGGTTATGTTGTTATTTAAATTATTGCAACATCAAATTTTATCAATGTTACATTTCCATATCTATTGACCTTGGATCCACATCTCCAATTTGTCAACACTTTAGGTGCACAACTTGATATTGTTCCTAATGAAGATGTAATAGATGCAAATTTTCCATGAAAGTATAATTGTCCAAGTGGCACCAATTTTAAGTGTAGTTTACAAGTGTTGGAAAATAGCCTTTGCATCAATTGGATATATATCGATGTCCAATTTGCATCAAAAGATGATGACACTATGGTGCAATAGGCAAAATTCAAAAAAGAATGTGACAAAAATTCAAGGTAAATTGATGTTGACCTATGTTCAATTACACCAATACTAGTTTGAACCCCGTGCCTAATGCATAGTTGTGTGTGTATTTGACGGTACATATTACAAAATTACAATTACAAACTACATTTCCAAAACCTCTTTATATACAACATTTTGCATGTATCCATCGGGACCCTGGTCGTTGAAAATCTTGATGTTTGCACTACTTGTGACCCATGAGATAACAACATACAATTGACCATGGGAATGGACTGGAAACGACAAATATATTTTAACGTTGTTCAATGTCTCACTTTGACTATTGTTGATTATGATCACAAATGTCACTCGAACATGAAATTGACGACGACGCAAAACAAACGGCCAATCAATCCCAGAGGGGGACATGACGATGCAAGATATGAACACATGTTTGTCGACATTGTTCCATGTGATGATCTCTACTTCAATGACACGCTAACTTGTAGCCAAATTTTGCCAATTCCTCTTGTGGATGATTGCCAATATGACTACATCACAAAATTGAGAAAAAGAAAAAGAAAACCCCTGCATCTTCAAAGAGTAAAAAATAGTAGCAATTTCTTCTTTTTGGCCCAATTCTCACACTGTGGTTACAAAAAAAAAATTGCAAAAAAATTGAAAATTTTCGTTATAGAGAGTAAATTCAAAAGTTTCCTGCTAAAAATGGAAAAAAATTTCCAAATTTCGAAACCACAAAATTATTATTAAAATAAATAAATAAATAAATAAAACCAACCCTTGGTAAGGAGCAACTGAAATACTCACAATGAGTTCAAAATCACAGATCCTGTATAGGCTTTACAACCTATCACGTCTCTTGATGTTATTCTTTTTCTCATCATATAGTACAAAAACTAGGCAATACTTAAGAACAAATGATAATTGTGCAAACCTTTTTATTCCATTCTTTCTCTACCCCGTCGGAGTAAACAGAACCCCGTGCCTAATGCACAGGTGTGTGTGTATTTGACGGTACATATTACAAAATTACAATTACAAATTACATTTCCAAAACCTTTTTATATATGACATTCAGCATGTATCCATTGGGACCCTGGCCGTTGAGAATCTTGATGTTTACATTGTTTGTGACCCCTGAGATAACAACATATAGCTAACCATGGGAATAAACCAGAAACAGCAAATATACCCCAACGTTGTTCAACTTGTACATAAGTAGTAAGTTACTTATTTAGTAGGTATCAATTTGTTGAAAATTATTTTTTTGTTTTTGTATGTTGATAAGTTCAAGTATCCAAACCCCCTCCCTGTTCATAATGGTTAGGGTTTCTGGTGCAACCAATTTTCACATGCATCATAATAATTGGCATCCAACATATTATTATTATTGGCAATTATTATTTTTTGAGCAATCTGATCATTGCAATTACTAATATATATATTAAGTTTCTGTGCTAAAATGGCAACTGACATCCATTGCCATTATTATTATGGCAAATGCAAGTCTTGAAATTGCCAATATTTAATAAAAGTGTGCTTAACGGCTGCTCGTTCTAGCATCCATTGAACTATAATAAAAAATTATGGCAATGTAAAAAACATTAAAAATTTCCAATATTGTAAATAAAATTTCAAAAAAAAGAAAAAAAAAAGCCGAACCCAACTCTTTCATTTGTTGAGAAAGAGACAAGATGAGTGTACCTAAGTCCAAACCCCAAAATTAAAAATAAAAATAAAAATAAAATATACAACACTAATATATATTATTCTCCACCGCGTTGCGTCTGTATTCCATTCTTTCTCCACCCCGTCGGAGTAAATAGACCATGACCCTAATTTGAACCATGTGCTCAATGCACAAATGTGTGTGTATTTGACGGTACATATTACAAAACTAGATACGAAGTACAAATTTTTTAAACAACTATCTATATTCATGGTGACACACTAAAAATCCAATGTAGAAATCTAGCAATCTTTTCTTGTTTTTTCACCTCACTTTTGGCTTTTGAAACTCTCCAAAATCACTTCATTTTTGAATTTTTGAATTTTTCATTTCACTTTTTAGTGAAATTTCTCTGGTAAAAATAATGGCATCAAGGGCTTAAATGGCAGAATCTGCCATAGAGGACCTAATCCTTAGCATTAAAAGTAAGGAGTCAAGCCCCATGAAAAATTTGTAGGCCGGCCATAGAAGATACCTTTCTTGACATTAAGAGTAGGGATGTAGTTGCAGAATGACAAAATCAGCAGCAAGTGCAATTGGGTCTCAATTAAACACCAAGTGAGCCTAAATGGTCTCCCCCAACCCTTTTATTTATTAGAAAAATTTCGCAGAAAAGTGAAATTAAAAATTGAAAAATTGAAAAAAAAAGTGATTTTGAGGGAAAAAATAAAAAATAATAATATTATTTAAAAATTTGGATCACATAAGGTATCAATCTTTTTGAAAAATTTAGATTCATGAGTTAACAATTTCATTGTCAAAGTAATACCCATGGTTATTAATTTACTTGGGTTTTTTTAAAATAATAAATTATACATAAAGGTTTGTTTTCAAATACTCACCTTGCAAACCACCAGTTATATTTTCTAGGTAGGGTAGGCTATAGGGTTAAAAAAAAAAAAAGTAATATGTATTTTTTCTATTTTTCCATCATAAACATGTTTTCTTTTTTTCCTGTTTTTTTTCCATAAACTTTTTTTGATTGAGAGGAGAAAGGAAGAACATGAAAGGCAAATGTTCGAAATGCTACACATGACAGGCCCTCCAGGCATAGTTAGCCATTTTTGGTTGGAGTAAACAGACCATGAGGGGATAGATGGACGACGAGACAGATGGATGAAATGATGTTTCACATCACGACGTCCTTTATTATATGTAATTGGAGGGACCACAAGTGATGGGATGCAAAGGCACTTGTGAATGTGGACTATATATGCTTCCATATCACATTTCGAAGTAAAATTCCTTCCATATTGTAAAAGTATAATATGACATGGTGTTTGAATTGCAACTTGGTCGTAATAGGTGAAATGGGAAACCTAGAGGGAATGGAAAGCAAAGGAGATTGTCATTGTCTAACTAAGGTCAACAAGCATAACGTTGGTTGTTCCTTAAAGATTTTAGATGTAGAAAAATACTTACCAAGGGCACCTTCATTATGAGAACTCCTTATGTGAAAATTTGAATAGTCTAGGCAATAGGAATGAAAAGTTTTGGAAAATAATAAAGGAGAAAATATTCAAGCTTAAGAATATTGTGCCATTTCGAATGTGGACAAGTGTTTTTTTTGCAAAGCTTGACCCCTTTTATGTGGATAGTTGTAGTGCAAAATTGTATACCATCACAACTTTAAAATAGACATAAATAGATCCCTTCTTCATTCGGGACACCATGATCACCTAATTGCTTGAGGAGTATGTAAGGAATCCAAGGAAATGTCAAGAGAAGTGTTCATCCAAAACACCAAACTACACCCCCATACAACCCCTTTCATGATCTATAAATTAGCCTCATGAAAGTAATGGTAAAAAATGGAGAGCCAAAAAAATGTTGGAAGGGAATCCTTTGACCAATCTTTTGTAATAAATTTCTCATGTTGGGAAAAAATTGGCAAAAAATATAATATCTATCACAAGGGTTTAAACATGTAGTAGTGTGCTAAAATTGAAGTAGAATTATTGTTACAACTTCATACACAATAGTTGTTATCCAAGGCAAGGTTGTCACAACCTTGCCATGAAAGTAGATTTGTATTTTGTGACAATGCATGATATGTTATGGTTTTTAGCCTAGTCCAAATTTTGTGAAATTCATACAAAAGATTTGCACATTGGATCAAGGCCCACAACAATGGAGTTTATTTGAAGGGTTATTTGATGGTCCAAAGGTCCAACCAATTTTGCTTAGGTTGTTCAAAGTCGGTTGGTGGTTGTAATATAATTGCATGATAAGGGAACAAGGTTAGAAAGAAACATGTGGACCAACATGGTTAAAAAAAAACTACCAATCGCCAATTCATGGTGTCATAACAAAATTTTAGTGATGATAAAATTATCTCAAAGGTGTTAACTTCTTTTGATAGTTTCACTTAATCATCTTTTAGTGTCATCCATTATAGACATCCAATTTTGTTCACAACCATTTTCCTATGGATATGGACACTACATCAATATGCATTGAAGTTCACTATGTGTTTCACTTGATTTTGAATGAACTTGAATAAATTTACCATGGCAAATGTGCCCAACCTTATAACAAAATGGGACTAACTACTAGAGATAAGTGAATTCACTAATTGAATTCATCAATAGTTAATTGAACATGTTAACCTTCAAGTTTATAGCTAAGTTAAGCACCTAGGAACCCAAAAGTAAGTTAAGTTAAATACTCAAGCTAAATATGTAGGTTAATGTACTTAAAGCACTAGACTTAAGCTATGAATATAGGCAATTTAAGTCCATCAACTTAAGGTGCAAATGTGAAGGTTTGAACCCCTCATCTCCCCTCACTTTCATGCTTAAAAAACAAAATTTTAACCATTAATGCACTATTTAAATAACTAAAATGATTTGTCATTACATATTATTATGCACAATTTTTTTGTAATCTAATTAGATATTTTACCTAAGTATCTTTCCTACCTATGTTACCTTGTTATCCTATTTTACATAACTATGTAACCTAATACATTATTAAATTACCTTAGGCTATTTTTGGGCTACCCAAGTTTATGTGTAGGTTACCATAGACTATGTTCACAGGTTAGTTTCAGATTATTCCTAGGTTAATGTAAACTACTTTAAGCCATTCCTAGGTTAATGCATGTTACTTTAGGCTACCCAAATCTATGTGTAAACTACCATAGGCTAGGTTTTTATTTTGGTCCTAGGTTATTCATACATTATTGTCGTTATTCTAAGCTATTGTTAAATTAACATAAGTTACTTTAGGTTATTCCTAAGCTACCATAGGTTAGGATTTTAAACTATTCCTAAATTATTATTCATAGGTTATTTTTGGTCATTTTACCCTAAGTTATTATCAATTGTTTAAAAATTTCCACCCTGAATTATTTTAAATTATTTTTCCCTAAGTTATTTTCAACTAATCTACCTTAAATTATTTTTAATTATTCCACTTTAGTTCATTGTAGGTTAATTTTTTGTTATTTTAGGGTAACCCACCTTAAGTTATTCTAGTTTATTTCACCTTATGATATTTTGGTCTATTCACAATAAGATTTTTCTTAGCCATTTTTGGTTAATCCACCTTAAAATATTTTTTATTATTTCAGGGTATTCCACCATAGGCTACTTAAAACTATTTTACCTTAGGTTATTTTTACACATTTTAAGCATTCCACCCTGTGATATTTTAGGGTGTTTTTCCTTAGGTTATTTTCTATTATTTTAAATTATTGCACCTTAAGTTATTCTTGGTTATAATAAGATATTACACCTTAACTTATTTTCTAAATTATTTTTAATTATTTTACTTTAGGTTATTTATTATTATTATAGGTTATTCCACCTTAAATTTTTTTACTATCATTAATATGAAATTCAAGTGCCATTCATTAACTTAACTCATTATGGGACCTTAAAAATGAAATATGTTCAACTCACCCAAGTCATTTCATCTTGATTAAGATTATGTCATTATATGATCATATGTAATCATCATGTTTCACTATTAGTTGACATAATACATTTCGATTGAATTAATTCACTATAGTAAATAGGTTTGTATATATTGTTACTTTAAATATTTTTGGTTATTTTAAGTTATTCTACCCTTTGTTATTCATTGTTATTTTTTGATATTCCACCTTAAATTATTATTCAATATCTTAAGTAAGTATACCTCAGGTTATTTTTAGTTAATGTAAGTTATTTTAACCCATGTTATTTTTGGTTATTTTAACCTATTTGACCTTAGGTTATTATATGTTATTTTAAAATATTTTAAAATAATCTAATATAAGTTATTTTAGGTCATTTCACTTTGTTTTATTTTAGGTATATACTTTAGATGATCTTGGTTATTTAAAGTTATTTCACCTTAAGATATAATAGGTTATTTTGGTTACTTTAAGTTATTTCACATTAACATTTTTAAAATTATTACACCTTATGTTTTCTTAAATTTATTCTAGGCTATTTTAAATTATTTTAGGTTACTCCACTTTAGACTAATTTAAAATATTCTACCCTACGCTATTATTGTTTGTTTTAACTTATTCCACCCTATGCTAGAAACCCAAGACTATTTTTGGTTATTCAAACTTAGGGTATTCTCGTCTATTTTAGGCTATTTCACCCCAAATTAGTTTAGACTATTCAATTTTATTTTATTCTTACAATTATTATCAACTATTCTATCCTAAGTTATTTCAAGTTATTTAAAATATTTTACCTTAGGTTAAATAACTCCGAATAATTTGGAATAACCTAAATAGCTTAGGGTGAAACAAATTAAAATAATTGAAAATAATGTAAGGTAAAATAACCTAAGGTGGAATAATAGGAAATAACCCAAAAACTTATATTATCCAAAAATAGCTTAAGATATATTACCCTAAAATAACACAAAATAACTCAAAATAATCTACAATAACTTAACGTGGAATAAATAGCCTATAATAATTGAGAATAATTTAAGGTAAAATAAACTAAAAGATCAAACAGTGTGCCAAGGTAAAATAATTAAAATAACATAAGGCATAATAAATAAAATAACATAGGGTGGAATAACTTAGATCAACCAAAATGAGTAAAAAAACCTAAGTTATAATAATGTAAAATAACCTATAGTTAAATAACCTAAAATGACCAATGATAGCCTAGGTTGGAATACACTATATAATAACGAAGATAAACTTGGGTTTAAAGGTAAAATAACTTAAAATAACTTAAAGTGGATTGACTTATAATAGCCAAAAATAGCCTAGAATAACATAGGTTGGAATAACCTATAATAATGTAAAGTAAAACAATTTAAAATGACCAAAGGTGGAATAATTAATAATGTCTTAAAATAGATTAAGGTACAATGGCCTAAAATAACTTAAAATCCTAGTTCATGGTTGCTTAAAAATAATTTAGGGTTGCCTACAATATTAGGCCTAATAATAATTTATAGTAGCTTACACTAACTTAAATAACTTAAAACTCGCTTAAAAATTTAACATATGGTAACCTGCACAAATATTAGGAAAATAATGTTTATAATAGTATGTGGTGACAAAATATCGTTTCATTTATTTAAATAATAGTTCAATAGTTAAGGACTTGTTATTTGAACATGGTTTGATGTGAGGAGGTGAGGGGTTCAAACCTTCACACTCGCATCGTAGTTGGCTTAACCTTTTAGGTGTATAACTTAACCCATGTTCCTACTAGGTTAAATTAAGCTAAGTTTTTATAAAGTGCATAATCTAGCCTAGGTGGCTAAGTGCTTGGCTTAACCTAAGTTAGGTTCATATGTGTCATGCCTAGGCTAGTTTAACTATGAATTAAGAAGTTAATTTAAAACATTAAGTATTAAGGAATTTGATTAGTTAGTAGTGAATTCATTTGTTCATAACAATTACTCCCTATTCACTAGGGGGTTAGTCATTTTTGCCATGGTAAATGTGTCCAAGTTTATGGAAAATTTAATGAAATACAAAATGAATTGGGACACATATTGTTGTAGAGTATTATCAATTATTTTAAATTATTATTATTTTATTTATTATAAATCATTTTGGGTTATCTTAAGCTAGGGCATAACCTAAGTTAAAATAATTTAGAATAGTTTATTGTGGAATAGCCTATAATAACTTAGTGTAGAATAACCTAAAATAACTTAGGATGAAATAACTTAAAATAACACAAAATACAATAAACTAAAATAACCTAAGGTGGGATAATCTATAGTAGTCAAGAATAACCTATTTAAAATATCATAAATAATAACCTAAGGTGAAATAACCTATACTAGAGAAAAATAATCTAAGGTAGATAACTAAAAATAGTTAAAGTGGAATAAATTAAAATAATTAATAATAGCCTAGATAAAAATAAACTAACGTAAAATATTTTAATTAACCTTGAGTAGAATAACTTAAGGTATAACTTAAGGTTTAATTCAACTTAAGGTTTTTAAAACAACAACATCAAAAATTAAAATAAACACATTTACTATAATGAATTATGTCAATTAGTAATGAAATATTATGATTAGATAATGATCATATAATGACATAATTTTAAACAAGGTGAAATGATTAGGGTGGTGCACAAATTTATTTCATTTTATGGTTTTAGAGTGATTTAAGTTAGTGAATTGCATTCAAGTTTTGCTCTAGTGGAAAAACAATTAGACAAGACTTTAACTAATGCAAATTTTGGGGTTAATTCCAACTAGGTGTGAATGTGGCATTATGAAATATTGCTTGAAGCACCCACTTTCACAAGTTCTTCTTTTGAATATGGTAGAAGTTCAAGAATTCTTCCAAGTGCAATAAAATTTGGGTTCAAACATAAAATTGTACACAAATCATGTAAAATATTTGTAACATGTACCATATGTTGCCATTAGAGTTGTGACACAATACAACATGCCAATTGAATTTGTCTAGGTGGAGAAATGTTAGAATCTCTTTATGAATAAAATTACTACCACTTTTGTTGGATTTGTTTAACTTTTCAAATTTCAACCAAAATTCATTATTACACATTAGTTCACATTATAGGGAAAGGAGTTGGAACACCATGCCTATTGTGTTTAGGTAAACACCGACCAAACTATGTGATACAATCAATTTTGAAAAAATGGTTTTTTCGTTTAATGGACTTGTTTTGTTTTATCAATGAAATTTTGCCAAACAGATGCATGCAAAAGTCAACAATTATAACAATTTGGTTAATGAATGTTGGTGTGAAGATTGGTTAAGTAGAGGTATACATTTTGACAAGGTATGGGTTTCTAAAAGGTGGTGGCCCTGTAACACAAGGTCAAGTGTAAGGATGTGGTGTGGGAGGTCGTGTTTTGCTTGTGTGGACCATTTTTGTGTAAGGGATCATCTTCAAAAGTGCAATGGATAGGAAGTTAGATGTTGTGCTCATGGCCAAGATAATTAAATTCATTTAATGTCAACATTAGATACGGATACATTTGTGATAAGACATGAGGATGACCCAAAACCAATATTTCATAAAGTTTATTAGATTAAAAATGTACCATTGTAGAAAGTATGTAATGTATGATGTATTGATGATACACTATTTGCAATGCACATGTCCTGACAATGAAATTAAGAAGGTGAAACAATGGGTGCCTTGTAAGCATGTCTACTAAATTTACAATATCATCTTGAAGTGTCTATGCAATGAAACTCATAATGTAACCTTAGTTGGAATGAAGTGATGGACATGTTAAAAAACAACCTTGACCCATGAAGGGGTTCACTTTTACACAATTGAACTTACAAGGACGTTGAACATACCTAAATGTGAATGTGATAATGTATATGTGAGACATTGAACTTATATTGTTTATTGAAGTAAATGACAAAACATTCAAAATCAATCCAAATGGAAGCAACTAGGAAAACTTGCAATGGGTGTTGGCAAGGTAACTTAAATTTTTTGTTTAGATTCAATTACCATTTTAAAAGCAATGTGGTGTACTTGCTATGTTTTTTTGTCAAATGTAATAGTCAAACTTTAATAATCCTTGTATATGAGTACAAGATCATTATAAAGCCAACCAAAAATAAATTGTAAATGCAATTATTCATGTATATGTTTGGTTTGCTTAATTGTTCACATTCATTCCATGAAGATTGATGATCAACTACCTACATTTATAAAATGTAATAATACACGTTGAATCCTTGTCTTACCCTTTTACAAATTTCAACATGATCAACAACCATCTCATGTAGGCATGATATGGTGGATGACATGGCATGGATATGTTTGTCACATGTTAGTTTATTTAGGTGGCATAACCTATTGCACCCTATTTTATTACATTAGGGTGTTGGCACTTAGGTGTGAGCATTTGTGTTGTGTGCCTTGAATGACAATCCCCATTTTCTCCTAATAGATAGGGGGTAATGTATGTGGAATGACATTAAAAAATAATCCCAAAAGGTGAAATATAGTAATTATTAACTCGATTCAGTACCCATTAACCAAATTCCATATGATTTAGATTTGATGCATAAAATGATTCAAATTCAACAAGGTTCCAATACTACATAATTTAGAAAGGAGTTTTTAAATGTTGAATGTAGATGCTTTAAGATGACTCCTCAAAAAGTTATCCAACCCAAGCTCAAATCTAATATTGTATGTAAATAAATTTATATTTTTATATCATATGTATTAGACTAAAATATTTGTGATATATAATAGGTAGCTAGTTAGGCAATATTAATAGCTAGTATAGCTACTTGGTCTAAAGCAACTTAAATAAAATAAAATAAAATAAGATACCTTGATAGTTTGGATGCATCGCCTTTGTGATTGCAAAGTGGGAGTATTTCTCACTAGAAAATATAGTTTAGTATAGCTCTAGTTTGTTACACATGTTCCAACATTATTAGTCAAGTGGCTATAAAGTTTGAAATGTTTTCATATAAAATTTGATTATAAAATGTGCATTACAATAATTTCATATGGCATTCAAACATTTGGTAAATGAGAGAATGCAATTTCATAATCTTGTTTTTTTAAGGCAAAGTGATAAAGGAGGACGAAAGTCAACCTTAGTGACTACAAGACTCTGAGATGTGATTCAAATGTATTTGCCTTATAATAAACTAGTTTGAACCCCGTGCCTAATGCACATGTGTGTGTGTGTATTTGACGGTACATATTACAAAATTACATTTACAAACTACATTTCCAAAACCTCTTTATATACGACATTCCACATGTATCCATTTGGACCCTGGCCATTAAAAATCTTGATGTTTGCACTACTTGTGACCCGTGAGATAGCAACATACAGTTGACCATGGGAATAGACCAGAGATAGCAAATATACCCCAACATTGTTCAACTTGTAAATAAGTAGTAAGTTACTTATTTAGTAGGTATCAATTTGTTGAAAATTATTTTTTTGTTTTTGTATGTTGATAAGTTCCAGTATCCAGACCCCCTCCCTGTTCATAATGGTTAGGGTTTCTGGTGTAGTCAATTTTCACATGCATCATAATAATACTTTGGCATTTAACATATTATTATTATTGGCAAATTGTTTTTTGGGGCAATCTAATCATTGCAATTACCAATATAACTATTAAGTTTGTGTGCTAAAATGGCAACTGACATCCATTGCCATTATTATTATGGCAAATGCAAGCCTTGAAATTGCCAATATCTAATCAAAATGTGCTTAACGACTGCTCGCTCTGGCATCCGTTGAACTATAATAAAAAATTATGGCAATGTAAAAAGCATTGAAAATTTCGAATATTGTAAATAAAATT
>Ga0116227_10002510_pt1 | contig 41491 bp, 30 predicted proteins | sample S1TSphgellanicum_FD_89693 | JGI IMG/M metagenome (GOLD analysis project Ga0116227, IMG submission 89693) | Host-associated microbial communities from peat moss isolated from Minnesota, USA - S1T2_Fb - Sphagnum magellanicum MG | ecosystem: Host-associated > Plants > Peat moss > Unclassified... | reverse complement strand
AAGACGCTCATCACTTGACAATTTGCAAGCCACCAAACAAAGATCATCCAAGCTATTCTTTATTGTTAAAATGTTTAAAAATATGTATGGAGGTAAAAACATCAAATCTAAGTCTTTTGATTTCATATATGTCCATGTAATTTGATACACATTAGGTCATAGCACTCTTGAGGTGTATCGCATATGGAATGTAATATATATTGGTTATCAAATAAGAAAAAAACATATAAATGACCTATATTTTGTGAATTTTGACAGAAAACTATATTGCTTCCACCTTTGCCATGTCATGAAGTGGCATTGATTAAGAAAGCAAAAGACATAAACATCTTGTTACCAAAGGAATCTATTGTTGGTTTGGTCGGAATGGGTGGGATTGGGAAGACCACTTTGTGCAAAAAATTCTATCATTTGTTTCACAACGAATATGACAAATCTTGTTTTTTGTAGGATGTGAAATCAAAGGACAATATCAATGATGTCATAAAACAACTCCTACATGATTTGTGTGGCAAAAGGTTACGCAAGGATGAAAATGTGAATAAAAAAGACCTTGAACAAATTAAGCAATGTATGATATCGGAGAAAGTGTTAGTGGTTGTGGATGATGTTGGTAACGCAGAGAACCTTACATCCTTGCAACTTGTTATTAATAAATGTGCAAGGAATACAACTTTTAAAAGCAAAATACTTGTGAATTGTCGAAATTGGTAATATCTGAAATCTCATGTAAGTGAAGATGGAAAAGTTGTCATGAAACCTTTGGAGGAAGAGGAAGCAAGGGAACTCTTTATGTTCCATGCATTCGGTAATGCAAATCATGTTCCAACAAAAGATTTCAAAGATATATGTATGAAGATTATAGAAGTTTGTGGGGGGCTCCCTTTAAGTCTTAAAGTATTGGGTTCTCATTTGTGCAATACTAAAGAATTAGAAATTTGGGAAGGTGCATTGAGCAAATTGAAAAGCGGGCAAAATTTCACCGGGGACAATGATAATGAACTTTGGAATAAATTGAAAATTTCTTATGACTACTTGGATAAGCAACATCAAAACATGTTTTTGGATATTGCTTGTTTTTTGGGCGGTTTGAAAAAAAGTACACTTTGTCGAGTGTGGAGCGGAGATTATTTACACCCAAATTTTGAATTACAAAATTTACAACATAAATCTTTAATCCAATGGACAGAAGGTGGAATCTTGGACATACATGAACAATTACAAGACATGGGTCAAAATATTGCAATGGAACTTCCAATTATAAATCGCTTTATATGGAAATCAAATAAGCCAAATTTCTTTTTACAAAAAGATGAAGTTGTCACCATATTATTTCAATCTTGTAATTTTATTTTGATTTCCTTTGAATTTTTTTATTATGTCCAAAATCAAATGTTTTACCTTTCAATTTTGATTTTATAAATACATGTTTTTTTAAAAACACATTGGCATTACGATGAAATGTTCTTTTATATTGATAATCCTTTTGTTTTCATTTCATGTGATAGGTGGTGGAAAATCTAGAGGGCATTTCATTGAAAAAATGTGTTGATTTGCCTACATTGTCCCAAATTGGCTCAAAGGGATTTTATAAACTTAGGTTGGTTGACCTAACAGAAGCCTCACCAACTATTGTAAAAAAATTCATCCAAGGGCGAAATTTGAATAATGTTAAATGGTTGTGCTTTAAAAAGTGCATGATTCGAAAGTTGCCAAATAATTTGTTTTATTGTTTACAATTAAAAGTACTTGATTTGACACAATGCCTAAATTTGGAAAAAATATCCTCGTCTATTGGCCAATTGAATGCACTCCAAGAGCTTGATTTGAATGGGTGTTCCAACTTGAAAGAACTACCTTCATCTATTGGCCAATTGAATGCACTCCAACAACTTGATTTGAATGGGTGTTCCAACTTGAAAAAACTACCTGCATCTATTGGCCAATTGAATGCACTCCAACAACTTGATTTGAATGGGTGTTCCAAGTTGAAAGAACTACCTTCATCTATTGGCCAATTGAATGCACTCCAAAAGCTTGATTTATTCTGGTGTTCCAAGTTGAAAGAACTACCTTCATCTATTGGTCAATTGAATGCACTACAAAAGCTTTATTTATATGGATGTTCCAACTTGAAAGAACTACCTTCATCTATTGGCCAATTAAATGCACTCCAAAAGCTTCGTTTGAATGGGTGTTTCAATTTGAAAGAACTACCTGTGTCTATTGGCCAATTGAATGCACTCCAAGAACTTGATTTACATGGGTGTTCAAAGTTGAAAGAACTACCGTCATCTATTGGCCAATTGAATGCACTCCAAAAGTTTGATTTATTCAATTGTTATGAGTTGAAAGAATTACCGTCATCTATTGGCAAATTGGATGCACTCCAAAAACTTTATTTAGACATGTGTTCCGAGTTGAAAGAATTACCTGCATCTATTAGCCACTTGAATGCACTCCAAGAGCTTGTTTTGATTTGGTGTTTCAACTTGAAAAAACTACCTTCATCTATTGGCCAATTGAATGCACTTCAAGTGCTTCATTTGAGTGGGTGTTCCAAGTTGGAAAAACTACCTTCGTCTATTGGCCAATTGAGTGCATTACAAAAGCTTTATTTGGATGGGTGTTCCAACTTGAAAAAACTACCTTCATCTATTGACCATTTGAATGCACTCCAACGACTTGATTTGATTGTCGGTTCCAACTTGAAAAAACTACCTTCATCTATTGGCCAATTGAATGCACTGCAAACGCTTTGTTTATATGATTGTTCTAAGTTGAAAGAACTACCTTCATTTATTAACCAATTGAATGCACTCCAAGTGTTTTATTTATACGATTGTTCCAAGTTGGAAGAACTACCTTCATCTATTGGCCAATTGAATGCACTCAAAGAGCTTTATTTGTCAGAGTGTTGCAACTTGAATAAACTACCTTCAACTATTGGTCAATTGAATGCACTACAAGAGCTTTCTTTACACGGTTGTTCCAAGTTGGAGGAACTACCTTCATCTATTGGTTAATTGAATGCACTCCAAAAGCTTGATTTGATTGGGGGTTCTAATTTGAAAAAACTATCTTCATCTATTGGTCAATTGAATGCACTCCAAAAGTTTTCTTTATACGATTGTTCCAAGTTGGAAGAATTACCTTCATTTATTGGCCAATTGAATGCACTCCAAAAGCTTGATTTGAATGGGTGTTCCAACTTGAAAGAACTACCTTCATGTATTGGTCAATTAAATGCACTCCAAGAACTTTTTTTATACGGGTGTTCCAACTTGAAAGAACTACCTTCATCTATTGGCCAATTGAATGCACTGAAAAAACTTTATTTATATGGGTTTTCCAACTTGAAATAACCACTTTCATCTATTGGCCAATTGAATGCACTTTAAAAATTTGATTTGAATGGGTGTTCCAATGTTTTTTTTTCCTCTTAATATAAAGATTTTGAATTTTTTTTTGAAAAATCTCTAGATTTCTCTATTGGGTTCTAACATGTAGCTAAAAATGTAAAAGAGTCTTGAAATTTCTTTTACTTTCATACCTAATTTATATTTAAATTTGGCTAAATCTTTTTGTGGATGATCATCATTTTGGCAACATCATGAAATTGGGAAAAATAAAAACCTTGCTTGATGTTCCAACTAGTTCATATGGTTTCACATTTTGAAGGATGTTGTTCAACCCATGTTAGCAGCTCCACCCCTACTACCCCTATTTGAGCCTGGATCATTATACACTAATTATCACATTCAACATGATGCACACTTATGTCATGTTAGTGTAATCTCCTTGCTTCACTCTCATTCAAGAAAATGTGTTTGTTAATAATGTGATTCACATTATATGTTCATGGGTGCCCTTACATTTTTTGGGGGGAAGGAATCATGATGATTAAATCAACATTGATTTTTTTGGAACATTGGGTACTCCCCAATATAAGCACCTCTTTTGACCCCGTATTGTTAAATAGAAAAAAATGTGTTTGCTTATTACCCACCTTTTTAGTTTATATACATGGCAGTTAAACTTTCAACAAACCATATGGGATAAAATTGAGGTGCTATATGAGACATCTTGGGAGAACAACATGGGAACTTGGGGAACCTTCTAAGAATGTGATGGGAACACATTGAGAACAAGGAAAAAAACAAAAAATTCCTCCCCAAGATTAGTCTCTTGTTACAGTTATGCTCTCGTTACATCACCTTTTTCTTGCAACTTTTTATTTAGTGCAAAATTTAAAATTTAAAACCTAGCACTATCAATAGATCACATCTTTTGTGTTTTAAGAAAACTCATCTACAATCCATGAGAATTCAAGTTCAGAACACACATGCCTATTTTTGTTGTGTGTTTTGAAATTTCAAAACAATAAAATGAGATTCCAAAATCACGTCATGTGATAACCCTCACCCCACAACCACCCCCCACCCCCCCAAACTAGAAAAATCAAAACCTCATTCACATTAAATTGGATTCAAACCATTTAATAATAAAATACATGAAATTAATGTCTTGCAAGCAATACTTGACAATGTTAATAATAATCAACATTTGAACCCTTGTCAATAACCAATTGATTTTTCAATAATTGTTCAACATTGGTCAAGACTACTTTGGAGTAGTGTTGGTACTAGGTTGTTAGTATGTATAATTTAATATTGGTCTTCATATCAAATAATCATTTAAACTTGTGTAACCTAAGGCAATACCAATCTTATCCTAGTTAGCATTTTTTTTTCCACTTTTTTGGTATCAAAATTTGGTGAAATTTAGCAAATAACTTAACAAAACTAGTTGAATTTACATTAAAATAAGAAATGTAATTTTTTTGTTGGAAAATAACAAAAGTTTGATTCAGATAAAACATTGATTTTAATTTAAATATGATGCACCCTTAAGTTTATAAAATGGTATCTAGGTAAAAAAACATGCTTTTCATTTTTGTAATAAAATTCAAACCTAAGGTGCATTCCTTAGCTCCCTAGAGAAAAAAGAAGTATGAAAGTTTTAGGATGGGACTAGGACAAGTTTACAAATGTTATTTCAAGGTGAAGCTAGTTTACACAAATTGAGAAAAGGCAATTAGTGCAAATTAGAATAAAAATGGTGCACCGATTAAATCACAAGAAACAAACACTCACATGATTCAACGCAACCCAATTTTTTTTTTAAATCACCATTATCTTCATTAAACTATATTCTATAGATGATGGTGAAGATTAGATTGAAGTGCTATAAATTGCAAGGAGTCCAAAATGGGAGTCTTAATTAATTATTTTAATTATTAAATTACGAGTCTTCTTCTTTTGTGGGATCATAATTCTTACATATGAATTTCAATTTAGGAACTTTCAAGGGCAAAGTTGTAACCAAAGAAAAGACCTTTCCAATGTCATATCACACATTCCATTTGGAGATCATCTGAACCCATCTATTGGTTGTTTAAATGGCTTGCTAGTTTGAATAAAAATGGTCATATCTTGTGCTTTAAATCTCAAAATTGGAAATGTGAGCTATCTTTGGATATCTTGTTTTCAAAACCTTTCCAAAGAGTGCATAATTCAAGGGCAACTTTTGATCCTTCAAACCTTGTTTCAAATATTCAAAACACCATGGGATTTCAATTTTAAAATGGGAGTGTTAGGATGAATTTATTCTTGCACATGCAAATGTGTCTAAATCTTAAAATATTTTTTCAACTCGATTTTCTTTCTCATACTTCAACTTTAATCATGAAACGAAGGCTAAGGTCACAACACAATGCATGCATGTTAGTTGGGACATGAAATGAAACTAGCCTTGTACCAATACCTACTTAGTAAGGACATGAATTAATATCAATTTCATACCATGGTTATATCAATTTCAATATTAAAATATATACCTATTTCATTTTAACCAAAATGTGACATGATAGAAAGTGCTACACATGAAAATAAATGGAATGTAATTTAAAGATTGAATTTTGAGACTAGTTGTAAGCTATAGGTATTTATTTATAGAGTAATCAAACCAAGGTAACATGTTACAAATTAATCCAACCAAATGATATGTGACATGGCATAAACGAACGAACCTTAAACCATGGATTTCATAAACCAATGACTGGCTTACTTGGTTTTTATGAATCCACAACCCAAATGATGTCATAAACACAACATCAACCCATTCATCCCATCCTTCTAAACAAGCCCAATAGCTTGCAAGCTTGGCCTTGAAATCATCCAAGGAAAAACTCTCCCAATGAAATTTCTTCAACATGTATGGAAGTAAATGAAACAAGCGAAGTTGTAACTTGATTGGCATAGGTATCATCCTTTCCCATGGGACTATCATGTGTTCATTAGCTTCAGATTTTACAAGTTTCAAGTAATGGTTTCACGCACCTTGAATGTCTTTCAAATTGTAAGATGTAAATTGTTATAATGCATTTGAATGGATTAATGCAGGAACCTATAAGAACTTGCAAAAACTTTCAAATGAAAAACTAAACAACAATGGCACAAACCTTCCCCCCAACTTTTTGTAATGAATGAGATGTTGTATCCGCTGTCCCCTAAACCCTAAACCCCATATATGCATAGTGACACAACACATATGCATAGTGAAAATTCATATTCGAAATCCCCACAATCCTTCATTTTCAGATATGTATATCTTGAAATCGGATTTCGTCGAATACGGATACACATATACATATCACACAAATGCCCCTTTGGGTGAAAGCATGGTATTTTATACAAAAAAAGTTATGAAAAAATATCAAGTTTAAAAAGAGATAGTTTTCATGAAAACATGAGAAAATATATTCAAATTTTAATTAAATTCCATTTTGAAACCACAGTGCTTTCCATTGGGTTTATATTAAAAGTTGAATACAAAATTTGATAAACTTTGGAATAATAAAGTAAGGAACAAATACTTTTGAATTTGATTAACCAATATGGTGTTCAAAAGTACTTTTTCATTAGAAAATTAGAAAATAGATATGTGTGGAATTATAACATAAAGATCATTGTATATTCAAATGAAGGAAAATAAATAAAATTTATTTTCTCTTTGGTAGAAAATACTAGACACATACTTGAAATGAATGTTACATTATTCAAAATAGGCTTCAAAATCTATTTACATTTAGAAAAGTCTACTTGAAACCTATTTTTACAACATAGAATTTAAAAGTTAATTCATAATAGTGAAACAATATCTTTTTTCATGATTTAAGCAAAAATATTAATTGTATAATAATTTTATGATGGGTTTTAATCTTACTTCTTGTTAGCTTGACAAGTAGACTACCAAGGTAATTGAATTGTATACTTTATCATGCTTTCACCCTCCTGTTGATTACCTATGCATATAGACATATATATATATTTTAAAAACTTCCGAATATGACTCTAATGCTATGCATGTGCATATTTGAACTTTTCCACATATCCAGCCAACACTGGTTTTGTCCCATGGCCAATCTAATTCCAAATTCATGTCTAGAGCATATTAGGAACAAGGACCATAATCCCCATCATTCTATGATTGGTATGAACCTCCCTTATCACTAGGCAAAACTCAATTAGAAGTGACATTAGTGTAAATAATCAACATGTATCAAACTATTCATACACAAGTTATGAAGGGCAAGGATAACATATAGTGTACAATAATGATTAGTGACCCTTGGCGAAGTATTAAAAATACCATGGTTGAGTAGTAAAAATACCAAAAGCACTAGTAGTTTTACATAACTAACTAAAGGTGCATTCGCACTTGATGTTAAATCAATGTTAAATGAAAATCTAGGTGGCATCCTAGGTGGCACCCAATTTCAAACGGGCCATAGCTCAATGTTAAGTGAATGTTAGCTTAACATAAAATTTTCATGGCAACTAGGTTTAAGTCCTAAATGGTTAGCATATTGTAAAGGGACTCAACCCTAGAGTCCCTAATACCAAGTGTGAATGCACCTTAAGTAATTGAAATATGTAATAGGTAGACTAGTTAATTTACATCGCTAGAATGATGTTAGTTAGTTGACATCATTATGATGAGAATCATTTGCTTTGAATGGATGAATATGTCATTATGGATGACATAAGCGAACACACCCCCCCCCCCAAATTTAAGCTCAATCAATTTCTTGTGCATTAGGTGACTTATCATTCTTCATCATCATTTTGTTTGCAATCTTTTCTTGAAATTGTCATTGTTGAAAACTTTTTCACATTGTGAGTACTAATCTTGAGATTTTGAGTCATGAGGTTTTTTTTTTACCCCACCTAATTGAACCTCCAACATCAAATGCTAGTATGAATAATGGTGATAGTAATGGAAAAGTAAGGGAATAAAAAAAATGGTGAAAGTTTCAACAAAGGTAATTATACTTCTACTCCAAAGGTAAGTTTTCTATGTGAGAATATTGGTCTATAAGTCTAATTGGATGTCTAATTTCTTTATAGGTAACTACCCAAGACATTATCCCTATGAGTTTAATTTTAGAATTGTGATTCATATGTTTTTCATATGTTGGTGGAACTTGACACATCATAATAGTTTCATTAAGATATTTTACTTGCTATAGGTTGGTAGATATGTATTTTAATGGCACTTGTTAGTCAACAACTTCTCTTGAATAAAATGGTGATGGATTTCTATATGTTTAGTACATGTGTGAAAAAATATATTTTGAACTAGTTTGATTGGTCCTTGGTTATCACCATACATTTGGATCATTGGTAATAGGTCAAATAAGGTTTTATTGTTGGTGTTAATCTCAATGGTTTTCATTTTGAATCTTGAATCAAATGTCAACATTTGAACTTATATAACATCTTAGGTGCCATCTAATAGTGCACAATATTCACTCTTGGTGGATGAACATGAAATAGTGGGTTGTTTTTTTAATTTCAATAGGTGATGGGTGCTTTACGCATTGTGAAAATGTAACTATTAGTATTATGTTTCATGTTTAGGTCAAATTTTCAATCAACATTCATATAACGTTTTACTTTTATATATTTATTTTATTGTATTAAATATCATGATTGAAAATACCACAAATGCATTTGAAAATCTGTTTGATTGTGTATAGGTGGGTTTCTTAAAGGTTGGACATATATTTGCTAGTCGTGCTAACTACATATGAGATATTGGGTTCACTAATTTGTAGGTCGATTAGTTTCTTAACAATTCTACAATACAACTTGACCTCAAAATATGGTGTACCCATATTGAATCTCAATTTCAAATTATTAAATAGAAAAAATTTGTTGGCTTGTAGTTCATTGTGTCAAAATTTATTAATAGGTCTACAACATATTATGTCTAGTTCATGAAAATGCCATGAAGTAGTTGAGAGAATATGACTTCAAGGAATTTTCATATTCTACTTAGTTTTTTCATCTCAAATATGCTTTTAAGCTTGGTTTTGATCTTTTCAATGTGATTGTCATCATTGTCAATAATGAAAATATGATCTATGATTAAATTCATGAAGCATTTATCACTCTCAAATGTATACCATTAATTATAACCTACATTGGATTCAATCATGTTTTTAAAAAAATATATCAACATTTCTCTTATATCAAGCTCCCAAGATTGTCTTAGGCCATAAAGGGATTTGTGAAGTTGTTATTTTCTTGGTATAACAAAACCTTATAGTTTTTGTGAATATATTTCTTCATGCAAGTTTCTATTCAAGAACGTCATTTTGATATCTTTCTAGTGGATGGTTTAGCCTTTCAGAGCAACTAAACATGTCACAACCTTAATTCTTGACCATTTGACAATGAATGTGGATTTTTTGGTAGTTGATTCATTGTCTTTGTTCAAATTTGCATTTAAGAGTCCTTGCCTTAGTTTTTATTGTCAACCTTGCTTTAGGTTCAACCTCATGCTTCTAAATCCATTTTGTTGCAATGGATTTTTTGTTCGTTGAAAATGGGACTAAATATCAAAATCTGAGGTGGGATACATAGATATCATCTAATTTGGTTCATTGAGTGTGATCTTGGCTTCATCATTTAATCAACTATTATTGGAAAACAATGTTTAGATTTGGTCAAGGTTGGTTTACTGGTGCTTATGGTGGTGGTGATATTGCATATGGGTCATCATATAATTATTCTATGAATTATGGTGAAGTAACAAGGGGATGGCAATGTAGTGGGTGACATAATGGCGTTTCCATGGTACAATGTAAACAAAAAGTAGTCATAGTTTGAATTTTTCATTGCAACACATTTTGTATGTCTCTATAAATATTTGAAAAACATTTTTTTAATGGAAATGTGCAATTAAATGTGGATAACATCCTAAATTTTCATAATGTTATGAAATTGGTGCACACATCAACAATTCAATTGTCAACTAGAGTACATTTTAAATTTGCAATAATGTCTCACAAACATTGCAATGTTATAAAAAAATTAAAAAAATACTAGTTCTAATGGGAATTTGTTCATGAAACTTTGCATATACAAAGAAACCATTATAATGAATAATCTTCCACCTCAAAAAATTCAATTTGTCATAAAGTCAAAAATTTTATATTAAATGATATAGAAATATTCAATAACATGTTATGTTATTGTAATGTTCATGATTATGATATTTTTAAGTTGTAAAATGTTCTTCCATTAAAGATGTAGTTAGGTTGAATGTTATCTTTATCATTCTACAAAAAAAAATGTGGAAATTTAAAATGAATGAAAAATGGTATTATGTTATTAAATAAGTTTTAAAAAATAACATTTACAAATTTATTGGTGTACATTTACATAAAGACATAATTATGAATCAATTTCATATTGATGGTTTATATAATTGGTCTTATTTTTAAAGCCCAAATCAATTTAATGTGATTTCTAGAAGAATTCAGAGTCAGTGAAATTTTATGTACTACTACTTTTCATACTATATGTACTCCTAGTTTTGACATAAAATGTGTACAATGTACTGTGGAAAGACTCGTAAATATCACGAGTGGAGGTGAACTTGGCATTGAAGGTGAATTAATTGATTTCACTACAATTAAAGGTGTCCATGTATGCCAAGTGATTTCACTGGATTTTGAGTCAATTCACTGGTCTAGTGAACAAGGGTTAATGAATTGCACCCACATTTTGTAGTAGTGTTTGATTTTGGTTGGTGAAATGTCCTAACCTTGTTCCTTGAGTTATATGTTATCCGTGAATGTTTCCTTTGTCAATATTCAAAACAATGAATCCTCCATGGCTCTAGAGCCAATGATTTTAATTTTGTTATGATCAAAGATTACATCCTTGTCAATTAAAATCATTTTAGTGACATGGTTATAACAATGATAAGTTTTGTATGGATGTCATGGTGCTTATAGTAATCAACAAATGTTTGTAATGTGTACTCAATTCCTTTATCACTTATAATCCCTCCTTCTTTCTTTATTGAATTTGATTCTATTAAACATTGGAACTCTTCGAATTTAATTAAGGTTTCTAATTGATGTGCTACAAAATCTACCTAGGTCTTTTTGCTAAATTGGTTTGTAAAAGTAAACATATATTTGGCTCCTTTTTAAAATGGAACAAGAAATGGATTACATAGGTATGAGTGTATTACTTTTAGGGCTTAAATAAATTTGGATCAAGATTGAAACATTTGCATGTGTCCATCCTTAGCAACCGCCATCATTGATTTTTGTCTTAATACCTATTCTATTATTAATGGAACTACCTTTACTAATGTTTTAGAACTTTTGATTACACACCTTACTTCAACTCCTAACCTCTTTATTTCTTTAGTTTGAGTATTCCATACAATGTATGAAGATATGGAAGGCACTAATTAGGTTATTCAACATTAAGTTGGGAAAGTACTAATCTCATATTCACCGGTTCCTATGGAAAAAAATTGGTTTACCACCCACTTGTGGTACAACAAAAGTTGGATAAACAACCTCCATAAGTTGAAAAATTGGTTGAACGCCCACTTCATTAACCTATACCAACCCCGATACTCGTTACTAAGCTTTTCATGCATGATTACTTGATTGGTAAATTGTTCCATCAAATCATTTGCTATCATCTATTGGAAATCATCATGTATGAATGGATAGGTCCATAAAATATGTCCTTCCTATTTGTGAAAGGTACATTGTTCCCAATTAGGTGGTTTAACTAGTCTCAAAACAAGCCCCGATTGAAACCTTCTCGAAAACATGGTTAAAAATCCAATGTAAAAGTTCATGATTGCTAAAAACTAACATGAGAAGGAACTAAAATTCTTGCCACTAGGCTTGGTTTTCCTTGTTGTAATTGTATTGGTCAAACAGTCATTTGTTATAATCCAACCAATAGTTGTTACATGATCTATATTGATGGATATGTCGGATACATTTCAATGTTAAGAACATGCCAACACCTTTAGCACTCCTACCATCATCTTCGCATCATCCAATTCATTTTCATTCATTAAGTGCCATTGAACATGTGGTTCAACTTGAAAATATTTTGGACTACCAACCAATCAAGAAGGAACCCTTTTCCTCCTTTTTTATTCATATTTTGATAAGGTTTTTAAACAAATTTTCTTGTTAATCATGGTGTCTGTCTTGATTGAATTTACAATCACCTTATTACATATCATGGAAACTCAAATATTTGTTGAAATGCAACTTCAATAGGTTCTTCCCATGTTTCCCACGTTCCTGCCATATTTTTTTTACCTTTGTAAGAACATATATAGTTAGTGTTGCATTGGTTTATTATCAACTAATTACATCTCATGCTATTGATTACTTATTACAAAAGATCCTTAGTTTGTAGTAGGTCTTATTTTAGATCTTGGTACAACAAGAATACTTTGATGCATCCTTCCAAGAATGTTTACAACTTTTTTGTTATTATTTTCCACTTGCATCACTTTTACACCCTATACATTTTGATCACTTATTTGTTCCAATTGCTTCTATATATTTTTGGTTACCATTCTATACATATTGCATATAGTGTATTCTCAAACCAGTTTGTTCAACATATTACAAATTGAATTCCTTACAAAATCATTACTTAAAATCCAAATTTTAACCTTGGTTCACAAACTAATTATATAATTCTTGTAATCAACAACCAAAACTGGTTCCTATGTTTTATAAAAATAACTTAAACATGAACATGCACACAACACCTTAAATTATGACAAAAAACACAAAAAATGATTATAAAAATTCCCTTGAATCCAACTTTTGAGGATGGTCACCAAATGTTAATTTTAATTTTATGCAAAACAATCTAAAAATAGGTATTAGAATAAGGTTTTAACTACTAGTGTTTAGATGTCACAACCCTACTTGGGAGAGTGTGAGGATGAAACTCACAGTCCTGAAATGGGGACTTGGGAGTCCTCCAAGACTCCTAAAACTTCAGAGTTCGATTGCAAGGGTCAAAACACCTTGCATTGAAGTGTTCTTTATATCATTGGAAATCTATTGAAGTGTAGATGTCGATAATGGCCTCGTATGGACCATTTGGACATCTACAACACAAGTTATGGGAAAAAGAAGGGCTGGGAGTCAAATTGGCAATTTGACTCCTGACTATTAAAAGTCGAGAATCGACCCGACCCTGGTGTGTGCAGGTGTAGTGCAGCACACCGTTGGAAACATCTTTAGGAGAGCTACAAGTTTGCTTCAGACTTCATCTCAATCGGAGGTCTGAACAAAAAGTTATGATCGTGCAAAGTCTCGAGAATCCAAACCGGGACAGTTTCAGGACTCCTCCTTGTGAGTCCTAGGACAAAAAGCCATTCAAATGTGGGTGCCACGGAAAGGCATAAAGTATACTATATGGGGGAAGGTGGTGGCTTCCTTCTAATCCGAACCGTGGTGAATCATGTGAGTCTAAAGTTGCCTGTGGCTTGTCCTAGCACCAAGGGTGCTCAAGAAAATTGAACTAACCAACTTGTTAGTTGGTTTGTGATGTAGGTTTGAGTAAGTGAATAACTTGTCACTCTGCCTAGTCCCATCCCGGAGCTTCAGCATGCCCCTCTACCCCTTTTAGTGTTGAGAGTTGGGAGCATGCCCCGAGTCCCCCATAATTTCGCAATTTGAGTAACTTAGCCCCAACTCGAGACTAACTAAGGACTTGGAAGCGCGTCATTAGATTTACTAATAACTCCATTATTAACATCTTGACATGTCCTCTACCTATAAATATTGATCAAATTTGATTATGTAAATCCTTAATTTTTATTTATTTTTTACACATAACCTCTACTTGTTTTGCCACAAGATTAATGTTCTTCCAAACACAAATTTTGAAAGAAAATTCCTCCACAACAAAAACAAGGAAAAAAGGGAATGTTATCTATTTCATTTCTTTCCAAAACCCCATTTGAAAAGAAAACAACAAGAATTCAAAAAATTTACTTCATGTCCAAATATGAACTAATTGTCAAATTGTTTATTTGTCTAGTTTTTTTCTATCTACCTATCCCCTCACATAAATATTTGGAAAAGGTAACCAATTAGCTTGATACCCATCCTAAACATGAACCTTGGGTAGGATAAAAAATTTAACCTTCAAGTTTAATTTTTAGGGTTACAAGTATAAAATAAGTAAAGTTTAAGGTCTGATGTTAATTAAATATACTTAATTAACTAGGATTGGGTTTTCCCTTCTTTTCCTTTCTTTTTGGGCCCAAATTAATGTTATATTGTGATTTGTTTGTTACATTTGACAAAATAATAAGTGTGCACACATGTCAATGTCTTTTTGTTTAAGTTTCTTAACATCATTTGTAATCATCCCCAAAAGGATCTAACATTAATTTGTCGCAAGTATTTAAAATGTGATTATAAGTAATAGTACCATAGTACTTAGGCTATTTCAATGAAAAGGAATTTTAAATTTTTTTTAAATTTGTGTTTTGTAGTCAAGATAAAAATAATAAAAAATAATTTCATTATATTAAATAACGAAATTTTTGTGCTTGAAATTTTCATTTAGATTTTTGGCAGGGCATGCACATATGTTTATAAAGAATTGTTAATTCAAAAATTAATTAATTAATGTGTAACTAGTTTAAGCACCATAGTAATGTTAGTTTTTTTTTTTCAAACAACTTTATATAATTTTGGCATTGTTTTAATTTTTTTCCAAAATGGTGAAAACCTCTTTGCACAACATCATTTTTTCACCTTTTTCATTATTAATTTTTGGAGAAAATAAATCCATGATACAAAAATTCAAACATTAAAAAAACACCAACACGTGCCATATTCAAATTAAATGGAAGGATATAATTTTCCTTCTTCCACCACCTTTGAAATATGTCCTCCAACCTTATTGTCCATGTTTTGTGGAAGAAACAAAAAAATTTGGCACCTAACACCTCAACAATTTTACATGTTATTATAATTGTTGTGAACTTGACAAATGCATTAATTTAAAATTATTCTGATTATTTACTTGAAATATTTTTGAATTAAAAAATTAGTTGCAAATATGTTATTGTTATGGTCAAAGAACTGAAAATTGCTTGATTTTTATTCAAATTGTTGATAACATGGCCAAATATATAAATCATAAAAAAATTAAATGTAAAAAAATATGTTAATTTTCATTTATTGTTCAAAGGATTAGACCCAGTGGTTTTTAAAACAAGGTCAAAACATGACAAAGTTTTTGGCAAGATTGATCATAATGTTTATATCCATTTGAAACAAATGCAAAGTTATATGTATAATGCTAAAATGTTATAAACTTTAAAACTTTAGTGACATTTTTCAAAAGTTCCCCAATTTCAAACCCCTAGAATTCAAAGTTATATTTGCAAACTTAAATAAGACATGTTGTCATGAACAAACGTTTGAACATTGACGTATTGAATGGAAAACCTTTGCAAATTGATATTTTGTCAACTCTTGACTTGCACCAATAATTATGGTGTGCAATTTGCATTGTCTCTTGGCTTCCAAGTTATCTTACGATTTTGGCAATCTCATTTTGAATAAATGTTCGATGTATTTCACTTGAAAACTAAATTCTTAGAATCCACCAATGAGCGAAAATCAAATATATGTATGTCAAGTTTCCCTTGATTAGATTTATGGATGGTGTGAAAATGTTGTAAGCTTTTAATTGGTTGTTGGGATGAGTGAAATTGATAATGTGGCCCTTCACCTTCAATCTCTAGTTAAAGATTCACTAAATTTGGTAAACTAATGTCAAATCTTGATGACGCATTGAAGGTGACAAAATTAGAATTTCTTGAATTATTGTTCAAACCAATAAATTATAATTTATCTTCTTCATCAAAGTGTGGAAGTTTGTTTTTAAAAAATTATGCACATGTGACATAGGAATTTGAATCCAATCTTGGTATCACTCAAACATATTCCCTCTTGATCATCATGTTTAATTCCATTCAAGTTGAACTTTGGCTTCAATTTGATCTTGAATTTCTTGTCATACTTGCCTTTTTTCTATACAATGGAACACAAGTTTTTGCAAGATGAAGACCTTTTTAGGCCACTAATTTGGTGGTTGGAAAATTCTCTTTCCTTTCACACAAAAAACACCTCCTAGGTTTGGATATATTATCACCTTTAGTATATTCTCTTCAAGATGGTATTCATTGTATTCTACATCATTAGCAATAATGAACAAGTAGTCTCCCACTATAAGTATTAAGTGTTATAAGATCCAAACACATTATTTTTGCTTTAATGTTTCAATCCATGCATAGTTATGTGGAACAAGGTCACCTATTAAGATAAGATGTGTTGTGGTTTCATGTGGACAATTAATTTTTATTCATTTCCTTGAGAAGATGTTTGACAAGCACATAAGTGAAGGCACAACTTGAACTGCATTGTTAAAAAGGTCCTTATTGTCCCCAACTTGACATGGCACATTAAAGAGACCCAAAATAATATTGTCTAATCTAGATGTTTTGTTTTTTTGCCGTCTTCTTGGATTGCCACATATATAGAGACATGCCACTCCTTTACCTCCATTCCTATTACGTGAATCTCCAACTTGTAACTAACTTTAACTTTGGCAACGATCTAACCCAATTGACTGAGGTTTTCCTTAAGTAAAAGGAAGTACATGTCATTATGTTGGGAGAAAATTATAGGAAATCAATCATAATTTTGGGATATAAATAAATAGTTTTTTCATACCTTTGATTATTGAATTTGAGAAAATAAACATTGCACTTGAAATCAATGTGAAAAGCAAAACATTAAAAAACAATGTCATTTTGAAGGATGGTTTTTATCTTTACATGAAATGATAAAAATGCGTGTTGTTCATGACACATAACAATACTACAAAAAATGCTTTTTATGTCCTTTACATTTTGAAGGTGAAAGCACACAAAGGGTGAGCCATTTTTCATTTTAAAATGTGATTTATAACAAATATCATATTACACATTAAACTAAATTTTTGATGGCATCCTTTGGCTATCCTAAACATGAACTAAAAAAACTTTAAAATTTACATGACAATGTTTTGGAATTCAAAGTTCACTCTGAGTCAAAATTAATTTTGATCCAACATTTCGATGAAAAGGATTGAATAAAATTAATGTACATAGAGTATATAACTTACAATTTTTTGATGGCCATAGGGCCTCATGTTTATGGTTCATGAAACATTACTAAACAAAAAGAAAGTGAAAAAATATTGGAATGTGCATCTATAAAATCTCTTCCTCTTTGATATGGTAGTGGTTTTTTCCTAAAGAATATTTATTATTAAAAAAAAGAAAAAACGCATTATTTGAATGAAATTTCATCCAATTTTTATTTATTTAAAATGATCATAGATTTAACTGATGTATATCAAATCATACACCATAAAAAAATTCTTCCAAGAATTCCATCCACCAACCACTATTAGAAAACATGTGGTTAGACCACTATGCAAACCACTCATTTTGTAATGGTACCATTATAGTGGGTTTCGAGTAGGTTTTGTGGTTTATGGTAATGGTTGGTCCCTAATGGGATAATGAAACCATTGAAAAGGTGATTCGGTGGTTTGGTTCGATTTTTTTTTTGTGGTTTTTTTAGGATGCCCAAGTAGTAAGTGTATAATTAGTGGTTCTATGGGTGGTTTCGTCCAGTGGTCATTAAAGTGACTAATCAAACCTTGATTGATTAGTCAAACATAATTTTGATTAGTCAAATGCCATGTGACATTTAGTCATTGGCCACCCAAGCTAAACCACGTTGGATTTTGACATTAGCCACCCAAATTATGCCATGTGGCATGTAAACATTGGCCACACAAATTAAGCCACATGGCATTTCAAAATTGGCCATTTAGGTTTAACCACATGGCATGTAAACTTGACCACCTAGGCTAGGTGACATGGCATTTAAACATTAACCACTCAAATTATGTCACGTGGCTAGAACCTAAATGACCTAGGTTAAACCTAAATTAGGCCTAAAACTAAATACCTAGGTTTAGGAACCTAAAGTTTAAACCTAGGCACCTAAGCCTAAGTCTAAGAACCTACAACCTAAAACCTAGGAAATTAGGCCTAGGTTTAGGCACCTATAATAGGCTTAGGCAATTTAGGCCTACTCTAGGAACCTACATTATGTCCTTTCTTAGGTTGCACCTAAAGCTAGGCCACTAGACTAAGCTTAGATTTAGGTTGCCTAGGTAGATAGGTTGGTAGGTAAGCATGGGTAAGTAGATAGGCCTAAGTGGGTTTGTAAATATAATCCTATTTATTTTTTGGTGACAAGTTTTCTTTATTGGTTCATCATAAGTAATATTTGCATTTCAAGTATATTTAATGCATTTATTGTGTGTAGATTAATATTTTTTCATCTAGTTATATAGTTTACAAAGTTCAACTTGTTGACAAAGGATATGGGATAAATTTATAGTATTATTTGACATCATCTTTAATTTGTCCCATACAAAAGTACCCAACTTTGATCATTATTATATTTTTCATATTTTGTCCAAATGAAAATAAAGAGATTTCATTTAAAATATTTTTCCAAGATTTACACATTTATAAAAAAAGTTAAAACCAAAATATCAAGTACTTTGACCCAAATGAGTTTGAATATTCACTATTTCATAAATTTAAACAACAATGATATTTTGAAGATTTTTTAATTCCATAAAAAAAATTTAAATAAACATATTTCAAATCAACATGGTTTTTTTGGTATTATATATATATTTCCCCACCTTTTAAAAATATAATGAATCGATAAAAATTGTATTAATGTTATGTTATATTTATTTGTAATTAAAAAATATTTTATGTATGAAACATATAAGATTATTTACACCATTTAAAATTTTTAAAAAAATTATTAATTATTTAAATGTCATGATTATTCATTTATACACATAAAATTTTTAATTTCATGAATTTTATCAAATTTTATTGTGATTTAATATAAATTATTAAAAACATCCAAGTCATATGACCAAATATTTTGATTAAAAAATTAATAAATATCAAAGTTTATATTATTTGTTACCCATCACATAGAAACATAAAAGAAAATGCCATTTTGGGGCATGTGAATTTCTTTTGAAATTATTTGGATATCATTAATAATAATATACTTCACTATTTAATGTCAAAAATTCCCCAAAAAAATCATTTAAATAAACCTTTGAGCAAAAAGCCCAATTTGAATGTTTTAGTTATATTATAGGCATCAATTTTTTAATTAAATTTAATGGATTAAAAAACTTTTGCAATTGTTTTTCATTTTTAGGGATTTTTTTCAAAAATGAAAAATAAAATCCCATAGTTTTGCTTTTAACCACTATCTAGAAATTCACATTAAATAATTAGTGTCTCTAAAGCAAAATCCTAAAAAGTATAAGGTATTAGTTATTTATTTATGCATTAATTATGTGTTTGATAATCTAAATGTTTGTAATGTTCTTACTAGGTACATATGTTTACTTTCTAGTTCTTTTCCCTTTTAATTCACAAGTTTTTAATGTTTCAAATTGTATATTATTAAATATACAATTTGAATCTTGCATGATGTTCATGAAGAAATGTTTAATCATGTAGTTCAATATGAAAACTTCTAGTCATGTAATCATATCCATGGTTACAAGAATACGACTGGGCACAAAAACATGGCATATATGACTATATGACGAGGAAATGGTCATTAGTCATATTGTCCTAGTCATAAATGTCAAGTTTTGATGTAGTGATATATGTAAGGTATAGGCAAAGTAAGGTAAAATGTTTAGGTAATGTAGCTTATATGTAGGGTTAGGTATGTATAGAGTAGGTATATAAAAGCTATGTGCATATAGCCTAAATATGTATTAGTAAGGTATGTATAAGCTAGCCTATACCTAGGTTAACTACATGTAATTAAATAAGCTTAACTTACCTAAATGAAAGTATATATCATTATATACCTAGGTAAGCACATAAGAAATCATATATTGGTATTTAACCTTGGTACATAAGCTATGATACACTTAACCTATGTATAAATTATGATATACCTAACCTAGCTATAAGCTACAACATACATATTTTAAGTACATATCTTATTATACTTAACTTAAGTATAGATAGATTACCTTAGCTTAGGTATACTTAACTATATTTAATTAAGTCATACCTATGTTAAGTTAGCGAAACGTGACTTAAATATATTTAGTTTAGCCTAGGTATATTTTTATTTATATTTACTTAGTATTATTTTTTATGTTGCCCAATGGTTACATCAAACTTAAGTACAAACATGTGGCATTTAGAAATTGGCCACCCAAGCTAAACAATGTGGCATTTAACTTACATGGCAGCTATTTACCTACCTACCTACTTTGTGCACAATGCTTGGAATGACCATTAAAAAAAACCACCCAAGTGGTTTGAAAAGGTGGAATGGATATTTTTCAACCATGGTAAAAGGCATTTTGAGTGAAAAATTCTTAAACCACCATTGCCTCTCACTACATGACCACTTTGGTGAATTTCTAGTGAGATTTGCCCATTCAACAAAATCATGAGTGGTTCATGTCATATGAAGACCACCCAAAGTCAAATTGGGTGATTGGCTATAATGGTTTGTTCACAAATTTTTTAATAGTGAACACTAGTTTTGAAATATGTATGCAATTTTTCAAACTTTGTGATGGGTATAATTTTGTCAAAAATATGTTCCATACATTCAAGTTCTTTAATGTTCATTGGATTTTATAAAATTTTGATTAGATTAAGTCTAAAAGTAATCAAATATACTTAAAGAATAAATAAATTCAAGATGCGATGTCCATACATTACCAAAAAAACCTAATTACAAAATATTATACTTATGATTACAAATTTTCAAGGGCTTAATGTGCTTTCACCCTGAACTACAATCATTATGGATTGAACCATACTTATCCATATTGACTATCACATTTGTTTTTAATAAATAAAAAATTACATATGTGTTTCATATGACTAATTTCAAATGACATTATAATCAAATCAAACATGGCAAAATATATGTGGGATATCTAATGCATACATGGACTAAGTGAGCAACTAAAAATAATCATATACATTTTGATGTGGAATATGATAATTTTTTTTTTAATAAATTTCATGTTGTCATTGTTGTTTGTAATGTTTCATACAAAAATAAAATAGGGGACAATAGCAAAAATATAATGAAATGGCATGTGAAAAAATGGAATGTCAAACTAAAATTTTATATATTTAAATCATTAAAAAAATAATATAACTAATGCACCTGTGAAACTTGAATTAATGTAATGTCTTTAAATTGAACATGTATAAATTTAACTAAAATTATAAATTAAAGATGTGAAAGTTTAATTATATAATTTCAAAAGTGAAATTCATTCATTGTGAAAGTTTGAAAACTAAAATGTAATAATAATAATAATAATATTATTATTATATTCCAACTCAAGATTCTAAAAATTAATGTAGGTTTTGTGTTATAGGTTTGACAAACTTTTGATAGTCAACTTGAAAAAAATTAATAAATAAAAAAATTAAGCATTGGAATCACATGTCAAAAGTGATTGAATTTTGGACTCATCAATCAAAAAATTCAAAAATTGAAATATTATTAATATTATCATTATTATTAGATTTTTTAAAGAAATAAGTAATATTGCCTTGTGAATTAATGGTTTTAGTCATCTTTGTCAATATTGAACACCTACATGTCATCAAAAAATTTAGTCAAATAGATTCAATCAAATTTTGGTTTAAATAACTAATATGTTTTAGTTGGACCTTTTTAATCCAATGTCTAATATGATTAAAAATGTGACTATAATTTGTCAAAATAACTACCATAAAACCTTTGACTTGTAGTAACATAAATACCATAAAAACAAATACTATTGAATTCATTTTATTTGGGGGACTATGCATTTGCAACTACTATAAATATATTTGATAATTTTTTCTACATGGCCATTGGGTAATATTGTGGAGCTTAGGACTTCTTATCAAATATTGGTCATCATGGTCAAGATTTTTTTCAAATATAAAAAGCGAAAATGATCTTCATCTTTTATTGATAATTTGTACTTTGAAGGGATATCCATTAACAATATACGTCTAAAATGCAAAATGTGTACAAAATTGAAAGGATGACAAATATGAAATCTTGATCCAAGTTTTAAATCTTGACATGTTGGCTTAGTCTTGATTCATAATGATTCATCAATTCCTTATCAAGAATGCCACATGAAAATAAAAAACTTCAACATGATAATCCATCTAACAAAACTTGAACACTTGATGTTTCACAATTGGGTAAATTTATTTGAGATTTTTTAAACAATTATTTATTTCCAAAACAAAATGTTATAACATGATTTGATTGAAATAAACATATTTGTTCATGATGTGTAGGTCTTAGCTTAGAATTTTAAAATCTTGGTATACTCCAATGATTCAAACCATATTGTCACATAATTTCGCTTGTAAATTTTTTTCGGGGGGAACTTTTGTTTTTAAACTCCCCATTAAGAGAATGATGGCCTATAAATGTACGACTATAGCACCAACATCAATCTTAAATGAGGAATTGAATGGAAAATCAACCAACTTAGTGCTTGAATTGTAAGTTATTTTTGCACCTTTTTGCATCTAGGTACAATATAACCCACTACCTCCATGTTAGTGATTTAGCCCTCCACCAACTTTAGTTACATAGTAACACCAAATTTTTTAATTATTTTTTCCTTTGTATATTTATAGTAATTTGACCTCCTTTCACATTTTGGGGTAAACATTCAATAACACTAATTTCTTGCAATATGGAGGGCAATGTTACAAAGGTGTGAAATGATTGGTAATTATTGAAAGTGATGTGGAGATTTCATTTAGAGGAACCAATGTTTTTAAACAAATTATTATCACAATGAAACCCTATAACCATCCTTTTTTTGGTGCAAAATTTCACAAAAATGTGAAAAATAAATATGGAAAAGGAACATTTTTTCACATATTCCTTTTATGGGAGAATTAACCAAATTTTGAAAAAATATTAAAATTTTTTTCATCACATTTCCATTTGGATTTTAAAAGACATGGAGAAATTTTTGTACCAACTATTTGTTTTTTAAACATGTTCTAGATTTTTCACCATTTAATGCAAAATCCTTATTGGGATGTTCACATAGGATGCAACTAGGGTTTTTTTTGTTTTTTGGAAAATTACACAATTTGCCACCTTGGGAAAGAAAAAATTGCACATGTTGTGAATATGTCAGAATTGTGAAGCAAATTTATGTAATCATTTTACTTTGGCATGCAAATTTGGTGAAAAATATGTTCATCTTTATGAATATTATTGAATTACATATTAGGGGTGGGAATAGAAAGTCTTGGCAAGCACTATCTAGGGCTGCATTCAAAATTAATGATAAACAATTAGCCAATAATGAAAATTTGGTTAAAGCTTACATGGCACATTGCTAAAAAGTTTCAAGTCCTTATCAAATCACATTTTGGGTAGATTGAACCCCAATCATCAAAGACTTTGCCCACTATAACATAATGTTTCTTGCAAGCCCATAAATTAATGATGTTTTTAAAAAGGAAAAAAACCATATCCAGGAGCTTAGAACTTGGAAAGGAATTGTCATTAAACTTGTGAGGATCATGAAAACAAAAGGCCAATAACTCCATGAAAATTGTGTTCCTTGTTCACATATAATAACAAGTTAAAAAACCAAAAACCACCAAAAGTAATATAATTATAGTGTAGATAAGTAAAACAAAATGGCAACACAAAAAAATAACACAAAGCTTGCTTGACATTGTGCAACTTGCAATTGAATAACCTTTAAGCATTTAAGGCATATTGATGCGATCCTAATTGCCAAATCCCCACAACTTCATCATAAGGAAAATTGTGCATTGTAAAAAAGGATTACCCAAACATGTGAACACATAAAGCTAAATTCTTAGTCAATCAATTACAAATTTTAGTATTGATGAAATTCATGTTGTTGAATACTCATTCATTTTCCATTGAACGAAACACTTGGATCATGACAAATTTTGCTAGTTTAACATATTTTAAACTATTCCAAAATAAGATGGAAAAATTAGATACAATCCTTTACATTTTGGTCAAAGGGTTGATAATATTAGGAAGGCCCAAAACAACTTTGGCATTAGTAATCTTGAACATGAATTTTTGCAAATTTAGGGTCAATGTGCACAATACCTTAATAATCACATATTTAGCAACCCCTATTTTGTTGGGGTATAAAAAAAAACCTTTAGAACATTTAGATGGGTGTTGAATGATTCATCACATTCTTCAAGCAACCAATAGTGAAAATAAATGATACCTAGTGCCTCATGCAACTCATATTATGGAAAATGCGTGTGTTGTTCAATCACTAATTTTGAAGCTACTTCCAAACATTGAAGCTTGATGCTTACCACAATTGTTTTAATAATGTCTTTAATCACGTAACATTTTACCCCTCATATTAAAATTTCGAGCTTGTAATGCTGAAATGTGATTTGTTTGGCATTCAAATGCCAAGTGATCAATACCACTATTTAAATCTATTATCCATCTCATCAAAATTGTCCCATGCTCACCTTCCACAAGAGGTTAAAAATATATAAATGAGTTAAATTTGAAAACAATAAAAGATCCAAAAACATCTCATGTAATTTTGCTTGGGTCAATTTGATTGCTTCCACCAAATCAATGACACAAAGACATCCCAAACTTGTTTAAGTTTAATCAAATTCATCATAATGCTTAGAAGAGGGATAATGCAAGCAAGGCTTAGGAAAGTTTCAATATTAGTCAAATGTTCCAAGTTGGAAGTAATAGCTTGGATTGTAGGGTTGTTTAGAAAGTGTCATCTAACAATAATGATTGGTATTTTTGTAATATTCTTTGAATGAGTTTAACATAGAAATCCAATTGGGTATTGACATTCAAGAAATTCAAACCTTTTATTTCCATGATCTCACCCAACTTAACTAATTCCAAATGCCTTTTTGGAAAGTTGAAAAATATTTGTATAGTGATTACATGATTGCCTCAAGATGATTAACCACATGTAAAACATCAAGGGTTTGGACAATTAGGTTTGTTTAATGTGTCATGCAATGAACACTAATCATCAATGGAATAAATTGAGATTGAAATTGGACAATCACAGATATGTGGCAACCCTAAAACACACAAACCCCACCAACACCAAAAAAATTAACTTTTCATAAATAAATCAAGGTAATGAAATACCTCCATTGATAGGAATTGCTTGTGTAATCATTGAATGTATAACTCAGTGGTACATGTAATTCATCAAACCATCCCAATTGATGACAAATTTTGCCCATAATGATCGACTTGTCCAAACATCTTGAAATTTACGACCAAGTTTCTATTTTTGTTTATCTTTAGCGGATTTTTGGCAACTTAGGGTCTTCCAAATTTACAATAATTTTAACAATTATAGTGTTGCTAAATGAAACAACATTAGCATTTGAACCTGAATGGAGGTGATTCAATGCTTCAAAAGGAGGTGATTCAAAGGTAAAAGGTTTTAGGGCAAATGTAAGAAACCTATACCAAACAATGCCTTATACTTGAAGTTTGAAGAAAGTTTTGGTGGGGCCATGATGGTCAAAATTGACTTCAAAAACTTGAACAAAAAATATTTATACAAATAAAAGCAAAAGAAACAACAAAAAAACCTTGTAGAACCAAGGTTGACTTGGAAAAAAACATGGAACAATGGAACTAAACTTGGCATCAAGCTTTTGCCACACAAATAGCACATGCATGTTACAAGTTACAAACAAACAACCAATAAAATTAAAAGTACAACAAAAGTTATAAGTTTACAAAATGAATCAATTTTACATTGCAAAATTACACAAAATGAAAAATAAGAAAACTTTCAAGGTTGTGTTGCATAGTGTGCTTGAACATTTTGCACATTTGAACATGTTGCAACTTGCAAGTCACGATTCCCCTTGAGCTTTGAACCGTAGAATGGAGAACTTCTAGCCGATCAAATGGTTGTTATCATTCCAAAATGGAAAGATAGAATGGCCAACAACATCATGCTTTCAGCAATGTAGCTATCATGCTCATTATTGTTTGGCAAGGTGACATGTTAAACTACTCTCTTTTAGCGACATTTGTCCATGTTTGATTGCATGTGCTAGCAACATTGTTTTAAAAAAATTCAATATGGTGAAATTATTTTTTTTAATAAATATATTTTTCCTCTTGGTTTTTTTGGTTGCTTTGTGGAGAAATTTTGCCAAACAAAGAAGCTGGATGCAACATTAGAAATTATAATTTTTTTTGGTCCAAAACCAAAGTTTTTTTTAAAATTCAATTTCCTGACTTCAGAAAAGTGCATTTTACACTGGAAAAACACCCAAGTTTTCTCATAAAGTTTTTCACAGCATAACAAAAATTCACCACAAACAAAAAAAATGGCTGCCCAAAACCTAATTACATCATCTGATACACTCCTCCCTTCCCAACCCTCTGAAACATAAAGAGCTGGCAGAAAATTTCTAGTGTATCTGGAGGGAACAATATCAAGCAAAATTTTTCCTCCCCAAAATCGACAGGCATTTTATTTTTGAAGTGCCCTACCTCTTTTTTTATTTTATTTTTCATTTTCTCCCATGATACCCTGGCCTGTTTTAACAACAGGTAATGTCCTTGGAGCCGGGCATTACCAAAATAAGTGCCCCTTGGCTCCACTTCGGGCAACCACTTATTTGGGGAACACCTTGTTCCTAGGGTGTTACCCTACTCAGAACTTCAATAGGAAACTTCACAAGGGTGTATTATGCTGCGTGCAGAATTAGGGTCCCATAGTAGGGCTGCCATTCATTACTGTAGATAACTTTAGAGTTATCTATAAAGTCACCTTGTCTTTGAGCCTGCTTTCATGCCCTCTACCCTCTTTCAGTGGTATCCGGAAAGTAAGGAAATTTTATTAAATCTCAGTACCGAATAATGCTAAAACGCAACATTTAATGCACAAGGTTCGAGACTAATTATAGTAGTCGTACAGGTAGGAGCAGTCAAAATATATGTAGGAGCGGGCGGAGGTTCTCAGGTAAAAGGAAAGACAGTACGAAATTCAGTTTACCACCAAAATTGCTGGAAAAACTAGTCTAGATCCCAGTTGTTTCGTTTTGTAAGATTTTCATTCGTGCGTTTGATGCCCTCTTGTGCTGAAACTGACAATTCTCGTCCCTTAATCGCCGGACTTTACCAATAACTCTCCTATGTAATCAAAATTTCGGATCTTAGGAACCTTACAAAAGTGTGAGGCCCTTCCTAATCAAATTTGGAGCTTCCATGAATGTAATGTTCACTTTTATTTTGAAAGGACATTCTGGGAAGGGAGGTGAGCGAAAGTGCTTGGGGTTGTTTGAGTTGAAACAAACTCAAGGCAGCTGGACTTGTTTACTCATTGTAAACAACTAACTTGGGGCTCCACATTGCCATGCACCAGCAATGATCAATTATTACACACTATCAATGACAATCAATTGACAAAAATAAAATTGAATTGACTTTAAGAAAATTAAATTTCATTCAAATGAAAATACTAAATGATGTTTGCATTAAATTGAATTGAATATTTAAAACACAACTCGGCAAGTCTTTTTACTCATTGCAAACAACTAATTAATTAATTGTGTGGAAATGCCTTGGGTGAACCAGCACCAACCTAGATTGGTACCATAGTAAAAACCCCAAAAAACTCATTTGAATTGTTTCTAGATATTACACATATCCCATGCTTAGACTAAATCTGGGTCTCTGAGGTCAGATCTAACATTTCTTGGGTTTAATATTGGCCGCTAAGAGGTTGCACTCAAGAAGGAGAAGTTAACAAGTTAAGGTGCTGGTTCGCCGTGACCCCACTTCTTGATAAGGGTGGTCAAGAGATTCACCAATAGTTCTCTCGTGCTCCTTATCCTGGAGATAACTCTCTTTCTCACTTTTGTGTGTAATTTGAGAGATTTTCCCCAGAAGAAGAACGTTATCATCTTTATGCATTCCCCCATGGAAGAAAGAAAGAGACCTGTTTAAAGCAAAAAAAATTAGACAAGGGGCAGCCCTAGAAGCCCGTCCATGTCTTGATGTGCCAGGGCACAAGGGCGATAGCATGAGTGCTGGGCATGAAAAACCATTGGCTAATGCCCTTGTCCCTACGCATCTCAAAACATGGAAGGACCTCGAGGGTTACCCTTCCTTTAAAAATTAAAAAAAAAATCCTTTTAATTTTCTTTTTACTCCATCTATGTTCCTATTGCCAATTCTTTTTTGTCATTTTCCTTTACCTTGAGAAGCTATGTTCTTTAAAAAAGAAAAAGAAAAAGGTTGCACTACATGTGGCAATGTTATTATTAAATATAAAAGAAATCTTTGAAACATAAGGAAATGGTTGTCCAAAGATTCTGCTTGACAATGAAGAAATTGCCAGTGCATTATGCATAGGGTAACAACACCCAAGCACCAGGGTATTCTCACAATAGTAGCGCCCTTCACCGTGGGGGTGCTTATTTCAAGATCACCCTGCTCCTCCGAGGCTGTTACTCAACATAAAGTACCACAAAAGCCAAAGAAAAGTCTTTTCATGTGAGACTCACCAGTGTTTTTTGGTACATTATTTCAATGGTCTTTTAAAATTGCAGTCACTAGACGGAGGTATGATGACACCCTCCCAAAAAATACAATTTGGTGTCGCCTTTGGCCCAGCTATATAGGTGAGAAGGGGAGGACTTTGGCTAAAACATATGGGATTAAAGTGAGGTGCTATTGGGAACACCCTTGGAGAACACATTGATAACCTAGGGAACATATTGGGAACCTGATGGGAACTTGAAGGGAACAAAGGAAAAATGAAAAAGATCCTCCCCCCATCCCGCCCCCCCAAAAAAACTTAAAAGAAAAAAAAATCAAGGCACTTTGAATGCATGCTAAGCCTTCCCATTAGTTGCATGAAATTTTTATTTTCAAAACTGTTTGTCACCATTTTTGTCCTGGGCTAATAGCCCCATTATAAACTTGGGGTACTTATTTATTCACTCATTACCACTCCCAGTGGCCTGTTGTCTAGTGGCCATCAAATTCACGTTTTGTTTTATTTTGTTTGGTCAGGCTGAGATTTCCCAAACCATTGCACTTCATACTGCACTACGAATCTTTTTGGAAAGCTTTTGATGAGTACGGGTGCATGGACTTGGTTTGAGACTGTTTGGAGCTATGTTTGTGGAATCTATTGAGTATTGAACCATTTCCTCAATGAAAATTAAATAAAATTGAAACTGAAAACTTCATTGGAATTCAAGGGTATTCTTGGTGTTGTTGGAAAGCCCTCAATGAGTCAGATTTACTAAAGCTTATTTCATAAATTTCAGAGCTAAGGTGGGGGAAGATATTGATTTTTGAGTGGATTTTGTTGTTGGAAATTCAAATAAATTACAAAAATTGAGTTGAAACCTCAATAATGTGTTCACACTTGCATTAACAACATAGGTTACACTAACATTTATTCAGGTAAATGTTTGATTTGTTTTGAGATCACACCTTAACCCTCTCAAACCATGAAACTCCTTGTTATGTTTTTGGTATCGTTGGAAAGCTCTCAACAAGGTGGTGTGCTTGCTGGTCATGTCACAAATTTTAAACCAATGGAGCAAAAGTTACTGAGAAATCAGCTGAGAAGCCATGAAACTCCTTGTTATGCTTTTGGTATCATTCGAAAGCCCTCCAAAATCAGCTGAGAACTATGAGGGGAAAAAAACCAAAAAAACAACAACAAGCATTCCAATGTTTGAAATGTGCTGTGAATTTTTGTGCTTTGTAATGTGAGTTGCAAATGCACTAGAATCTTTTACTCAGTGCTTTACAATTTCTTAATTGAAACACTGCCCCAGTTCCCCCTCCCTTCCCCCCCAGCTTCTCCCCTTGGGGTATGCTTATTTCAGGAACACCCTACTCTGAGGTGTTACCCAACATAAATAAAATAAAATAAAAATAAATAAATTTAAAAAAAAAATCATAAAGCGCCACAACACATTTTCTAATTTATTCTTGGAAAAAAAGAAACACATTCCATTTTTCAAAATGCTCTGCAAATTTTTACGCTCTATAATATGACCTGCAAATACTCTAGAATTCCATTTTGTGAAATGCCGAAGAAATGTTAACAGGTAGAAAATTCTAAAGTATGAAATTAACATTAGATACCCGAGGCAAGCAGGTTACAAGCTAAATATGAAAGCAAGTTTTTAAAAAGCAACCTTCTATACTTGTGGCTACCTACTTGAACCAGGTAAAGAAATATGGCGATTCTTCTTAAATTTTGGTTTAATTATAGGGTATTGAAAAATTAAAAAAGCACTAGATTTTAGCACTTTTTAATTTTATTATATAGCTTTCTGGCTATACCTATAGGCACGCAAGAAAAAGGGCTACCCCTCAAAAAAGTTGTAGTCCAATGTTGTTGTTGTATCATTGTGAGGAGAAAGACTGTTAAGTTTGAAGCATGATGTTAAATTGCAAGGAAGCTAAGGGAACCAATCTTGTTGTAATTGTTGTTCTTGTTTTTTGAGGAGTTGTTTTACTTATTAGAAGACTTTGAGTTTGGCTAAAAGTTAAACATGAAAGCCAAAATTTAAAAACAACCTTCTTCGATATTTATGGCTACATACTTAAACGAAGTAAATAAATATGACAATTCTTCTTAAATTTTGATCGAATTATGGCTATTTATTTTTAAATAAAAGCATTAGATTTTAGCACTTTTAATTTATAATATAGTTTTTTTGGCTATAAAAAAAGGCTACCCCCTAAAAAAGTTGTAATGGTTGTTGTTGTTGTTTTCTGAGGGAGTTGTTTCACTTATTAGAAGACTTTAAGTTTGACTAAAAGTAAAATATGACGGAAAAAATTTAAAAACAACCTTCTTCTATATTTATGGCTACCTACTTGAACCAAGTAAATAAATATGGCGATTGATCTTAAATATTGATCGAATTATGGCTATTTATTTTTTAAAAAAAAGCAGTAGATTTTAGCACTTTAAGTTTATAATATTAGTTTTTTTTTTGGCTATAGAAAAAAGGCTACCCCAAAAAAAAAGTTGTAATGGTTTTTGTTGTTGTTATTTTCTGAGGGAGTTGTTTCAGTTATTAAAGAAAGAGTTTTAAGTTTGAGTTATGATGTTAAATTGGAAGGAAGCGACGCAGAGGACTTACTCGCTTGGAGGTCCCCTTCGATTCCCACGAACAGAAGCCCAGGAAACCGGCTCGGAAGCAACGCACCACCGAAGTCACGGTGACTTCGGCGATCGCGCACACTCCTCTCTCCAATGGTAACATTGTTTATAACCAAACCCAATGCGCACGCTACTACATCCATCGCCGTAGCACCACTGCTCTCCTACATCATTCGACCCTCACTTGTGCTCCCTCTCTCATCATCGTCCTCTTCTTCGTCGTCATATTCTTCTTCTTCTTCTTTTTTGTGAACTTTTTTTCTCTACAACTTGTTGGGGTTGGCCATTTAGTTGTCCCCGTTGTTGTTGTTGTTGTTGTTGCTGGTGCTTTTTCCCCCTTGTCCATAGATCGTATCTGACTACCGAGACTTGAGGAGATTGAGCTTGGATATCAGGAACGCGGAGAAGATCTGAGAGGAGAGGAGAGAGATGACTACCTTTTATGTGTCACATGGATCGCCCATGCAAGCATTTGAGAACACGCCTGCGACGGACTTTTTTAAAGAGTTTTCGAAACGGCATATGCATGAAAGGTGAACAAATTTTTCTTTGCATCCTAATAGATGTCAAGGAAGCTTAATTAAGAATAGCTCGCGGTGCTGTTGTTCAGATGTCGTGCCGGATCCCCGGAAAAAAATTGCAGAGACTTTTTGGTTGTTGAGGCGGTGGTTTGTTGCGGGATGATTTTTCTGAACTCTGGAAAATGGAATTACCCACTGTTGTGCAGGCCCAAAGCGGTTATTGCAATCTCCGGACATTGGGACACAGCGGTCCCGTCGGTCACTGTGGCGAGCAGGAATAGCACAATCCACGATTTCTATGGCTTTCCAAAGGAGCTTTATGAGGTACATACCTACATGCCGCGTATTGACAAGCTCCCGTGCACCTTTGCTCGAGAAGAATATGTGTCTTCTTTTTTTGTTCTTCCATTTCAGAAGAATCTATCTACTCCACACTCTTGTAATTGTGGATGGTGATGATACGCATGTTTGAAACCCTTGGCATTTTATTGTTTTTTGGGTTGTTATTTTGCAGCTTGAATACACAGCACCAGGTGCACCAGAGTTGGCAAAGAGAGTGAAGGAGCTTTTGTTGAAAGCAGGATTCAAAACAGTGGTGGAAGATAATAAGAGAGGACTGGATCATGGTGCATGGATGCCTTTGTTGCTAATGTATCCAGAAGCAGACATCCCAGTGATCCAGCTCTCTGTGCAAAGCTCCAAGGATGGAGCCCACCACTACAAATTAGGTCGTGCACTCGCTTCTCTCAAGGATGAAGGCTACCTTATATTGGGCTCTGGAACTACCACACACAACCTCAGGCAACTTGATAGAAATGCGACTGGAGTTGAGCCGTGGGTTAAGGAATTCGATCAGTGGCTTTATGAATCATTGACCAACAACAGGTTTGGTTCTGATTCTTCATGAGCAAAACCCATATTCTCATGTGGTTTGTTCTATGTTTTTTGTGAACAAACAATGTCGGCGTGGATTGAGCTGCAAAAAACCATCTCATGAACCTCCTTTCTATGACTTTTGTGAACGAAAAGACAATGTGGCATATATTGAGCAAACCAGATCATAGATCAATTCACTCTATGTCTTTGTGAACAAACAACATCACATGTATGGGGGGAAGGATACACAAGAGGTTGTTGGACTTGGAACCAGATAACCCTAAAAGCAAGAGGTGTGTGAAAACATTGGAACTGTGGCTTTCTTCAAGAGTCATTTACCAAACTGAAAGGTAGCAATGTTGTTGTTGTTGTTGCAGATATGAGGATGTGATCAACTGGTCAACAAAAGCACCTCATGCTCGCAGAGCTCATCCTTCTTCAGATCACTTTATGCCTCTGCTTATAGCCCTTGGAGCCGCAGGTGAAGAACCAACGAGTGAGCGTATTCACAGCAGCTTTGAGCTTGGCACATTGTCGATGGCTGCATTTGCCTTCGACGGAGCTAAATCTGAAAAAAAGCAACCAAGTGTTTGATGCAACTGAAATTTACACATACCTCTGGGGTTCTCAGCAAATTGAGGTATACACAACTATTTTAGTCTCTACCCAGGTTTTTTCTTTTGTTTACAATCATCACTGGGAATAACTCACTTCTCATAAGTGAAAATTGAGGAAGAGAATCCCAAAGTTACAGAAAAATACAAAAATAGTTACAGAGTACAATTCAATACAATAAGATTAGGAAACTTGAGATTTGTCCATAAACTTGATAAGTTTGGTTGTTCTTGACACACAGGAAAAAAAAGATACACATTCAGGATGCACCTTGTTCATAGTTCTATGACCTGAAGTTCCATTTGTGAATGTCAAGAAATTTCATTTGAGTGAGAAATGAACTGCCAAAATTCTGTAAGAGATCTAGTAGACATGTTGTCAACCCTTTTCTATAAATGTTGAGTTATAGTTTTGTGTACAAGTGATCTGGTGAGTGAATGGATTTATCTCGGGTTTTGTTTCAAGAACCTTTCTTTTGTTGTCTTTTGTACCCAGATAAGATACACCCGGAGAGCTTCATTTGTCTTTCATTTTTTGGACTTCTCTTTCACCATGCTCATATTATGATCGACATCTGAAATTTAACTGATCTGAAGTGCAGTTGTAGTAGAAAACCTGGGCTCCATCTCTATCCCTTTGTGTTGAGATTTCTGCACAAATGGTTTTTGTAATGTCTCTCTGTCTCTTCGGAATTCCTCATAAACAGATTCCAGGAATACTGTGACATATGTGACAATATAATTGTCCTTCTCTAGTGGAAAACACCCTTGATGCAGAATTGTCACTCAGGAGAGATTCTGCACTTCATCTGATGCTTAGGGGCTCAAATCCCTAAAGAATTACGTGAAAAATGGGACCCCGACAAAATAATTTCAAATAAATAAAAAATCTTCAAAAACTTGGGTTTTCTAGTTCAGAATTTAATTAATTAATTATTTATTTTCCCCAGAAACCCGGAACCAGGGGTTGTTCGACTTCCAAAATGTTCCGAGACACCCGGAACCAGGGGTTGTTCGACTTCCAAAATGTTCCGAGACACCCGGAACCGGAGGTTCTAACGAAATCAAAGAACCCCCAACATTGCTCTAAAACTCTAAACATCTAAACCAACCCCAAATCCATGTAAGTTAACCTCTGATTAAGGCTGGATTAGGATGTCTGGATTAGGTGAAAATCTGATTAAGGCTCGATTAGGACGTCTGGATTAGGGTCAGCTGCAATTAAGGCTGGATTAGGACGTCTAGATTTACGTTAAACTGTGATTAAGGCTCAATTAGAACGTCCGGATTAGGGTAACCTCCAATCAAGGCTGGATTAGGACGTCTGGAATAGGTTAAACTGTGATTAAGGCTGGATTACGACGTCCTGATTAAGGTAACCTCGAATTAAGGCTTGATTAGGACGTCTGGAATAGGTTAAACTGTGATTAAGGCTGGATTAGGACGTCCTGATTAGGGTAACCTCGAATTAAGGCTGGATTAGGACGTCTGGAATAGGTTAAACTGTGATTAAGGCTGGATTAGGACGTCCTAATTAGGGTAACCACGAATTAAGGCTGGATTAGGACGTCTGGATTAGGTTAAGCTCCGATTAAGGCTGGTTAACTTTTAATTAAGGCTGGATTAGCACTTTGGGATTGGGTTAACCTCTGATTAAGACTGGATTAGGTCATGGGTTGGCGAGATTGCAGTGGAAGAGCTTGATGCTCTTCTGCGCTCTCCTCTCGCTCAGCAACAAGGGCAGGAGAGAGACAATCCAGTGCGGTAGAGGTGGCGGGAACAGAAAATGGAGGACAAGGAGTTGTGGATTCGGACGCAGCAGGAGCAGCAGTAGAAGCAGCAGCTGTAGGAGGAAGAGGTTGTGGTGGTGAGCAGTGGGAGGTATCCAAGTCGGTGATGGGATTCACAATATCTGTATGTTTCTGGACTGTCATTTCTTTTCTTTTTTTTGGCTTTCATATCTCCTTGCACTTTAAGTAAATCTTTTCTATGCGGCCCGTGGCCTTGTAGTGGAATGTGTTTGTGGGCTGCAATGTGGGGCCATATCTCTTTGGTTCTTACAGTATTTGAAGCCAGCAATCCATTTGCAGTGTTTAACTCTACTCTTATGGTTTTGTCCAATCATAACCTGATATACCTTGCTACCTCATGACAAATCCCAAGATATTTTTGCATGTTCTAGGATTTTACAAATGCTCCTACATGTTGATATCTATCATGTTGTCATGTTAACCATGTGTTTTGTTCATATAGTATTTGTCTAATTGTACTGGTTCTTGAGGTGTGCTTAGACTTCCCTCCCTTTACAGAGTAGTCATCACTTCTGTTGATCCGTAGTGTGGAATTGTTGCAGATAGATAAAGGAGCTAATTTTTTTGTTTTTTTGCCAGTCCATCAGCATATCTGCTGGCTTTTTTTTGGACAATCATTGAGGTTTGGTAAAGAGTTTTTGTACTGTGGAGGATGCATATAGTATTGAGGTTAACATATTTTTGGTGAGGATTGAGAGAGCATTTCACTAGGCATGATCAAAATCCCAACTGAATAGAAATTGTGAGTTAAAATATTGCATAACATAAATTAAAAGAAAAGAGGTGTATCAATCATAACAATGCTGGTCTCTCTTGCAGGTTCAAATGACTAATGACCACAACATTGAGTTTATAAGCACTTTGGGAGTATTGTGTTTTGATGCTCAATTCATAGTCTCAACATTTTATGACTTTCTCAAGAGTGGATTGAAGGTGATAAACAATTACACTTCAAATCCACATACAACATAATTTTTTTCTATCAGTAGTTACATTGTATTTCCAAGTATGCATTCGCCTTCTATCTTTGTTCAAGGGTCTTCTTTGGAAACATTAGTATGTTCAATAAATGCACATGTTTTCTCTTTGAAGGATCTTGATTGATTGAACCTTTTTCTTCATATATTATTTTCTTATTATCCATGATTGTTCAAACTTCATTTTTGTAAAGGAATTCAAATTATGAATAATTGAATACTACTATCCATTGAAGAGACATGCATATTCCACAGTTGATTGATGACTTGTTAGTTGTGTCCATGCTCTTAGAACAATCCAAAGTATCATTGACTTTTCTGCATATAGAGAGAATGGGTGAAGCCATGAGCAAATGTGTTTCAAAAAGTTCATCAAGATTTCACTTCTGCGAATCAATTTTAGAAAGACCTGAAGGGATACTATTGAAGCTTCCTAAAGAGAGTTCAAAGGCCTAGTTTTCCCCTAGTTTCAGGGGATCAATGACTAGGACTTTGAGAGAGGTGACTTTGTTTTGACAAAAATAATCGGGAATTTTTGTTTTACAAGTGTAAATTTGCTAACCTCTTAGAAAACTTGGCCAATTTCTTTATATCACAAGCTGAATTGTTTTTTAAAAAAATTATTTATTAAAAAAAAAAATCTGTTTGACATACTTATAATTTATCCAAGGTCAGGTAGATAATCTTTTGCATTGTGTATGATTTTGTTGAGGAATAAAAGATGAGCCTCTTGTTGGAAGAAGCTAAAGTTGTTGGATTATGCCTTGCACAACAATTCTCAAACTTTACAGTGTATATCATCCAATGTTTATTTGTCACATTCTCCTTTGCATTGATGGGGTTGGTCCTCCCCTTTGCGTGCTTACATACTTTGTTGTGAAGGGTACCCTTGGTGCCAATAACATAAAACTTTATAAACATTCGAGAGATTTCACAAGTCATGAGAATTTTAATTTTTTTCAAAGCTGTGTAACCAGACGACCATTGATTTTTGTTGCCACACAAAAAAGAAAAGAGCACACTCCTGATCAGGGTTAATTTATTCTGCTATATAAACTAAGGTCTGTGTCATGTTTGTTGTCTTCTGGGTTTGTGAATTTCATGAACATATGAACATGTGTAATGCTGTTAGAGTGTCTGATTGCAGTGTATAACTATGAAACTTCAGTGTGAAGAGGTGACAAAAAGGGCATCACATGGTCTGTGTACAAGGACGAGTACAGCTAAGGTATTGATTGCTGTTTATGTGCAAAAGGTTCATGTTGATTGCAACCATGTTCAATGTGGGAGGATGGGTTTCTTCAGTTCATGGCAGAATAATGGAGGAGTCCAAAATACTTTCTGATGAAGCAAAACACAGTCTGTTGCGACACACGTAGAAAACCACCATTGGAAAACAGTACATTATTTGAGGGAGAGAACATTTATAAGACTGATTAATAAAACCTTTTACTAAGAAAAGCAACCCATCTACAATTGAAACTTTTCCAACAATCAGGAATTCACAAGGCCAGAAAACCACTTCCCCCTAACCAATACTTCAGAACTACAACAAAATATGGCTTTTACAATATAGAATATGGCCTGGACACTGAAATGTCACAAAGGTACATATTAAGTCTAATGTCAAATTACAATGAACAGTGAACATGTATTATACACAAATGGATGACCAAGCTCACAAATGTCAGGGACCATGGCTCTAAAGACTACATACATTTCGTACAGGAAGGATGAAACCACAAAGTTTGCCTCACATGTGTCATCAACCACAGATGTACAAAATATGGCTTCTTATTCAACTCATGAATATGCATCACTATGATGTAAGGTAAACCTAAATATGTGCAATAGCTAGCAACAAACTCCTTGAGATTTCCATGCAATCCTTAGAATTCTTCACCCAAAAAAGGGAGCAAATGAATAAAAAGCTCAAAGAACAATTTGATCCAGTTCAAAATCCAATCTAATCCTTGTTCACTAATTGTCAACTAATCTCTTGATTGAAGAACCAGCAATCTCTGATTCAATCAACAGATTGAATCAGGCTCTGATTCATGTCCAAGTTCAGCACCAATCCCTGATTGAAGCCAACAATTGTAATCTCGTAATATTTTCATTTGGGTATGCATAACTAACATGCTTGCAGCATTTTGGGCAATACCCCTAGGTTGTTGCACAAACAGATGATCATATTGTCGTGTGCTATGATGATGATGAGGATAATACATACCCACCCCAAGTGACCAGACCCCAAAACACATGGTTGCTGCTTGCTACTGCCGTTCAAGTGTAAGTTGGTGTAATATGATCACACAAAAAAATTGTCTCTAAAGAATTTCACTAATTCTACTACTCTAGAGCTGCTGCTGCTGCTGCTGCACTCAAGAATCAATCCTGTTCAACATCTGAACTGCAAACAAAACTGCCAAAACTATTCCTAGGATTTAGGGTTTTAGGATTCATGACAATTACAACCAGTATTGCAGCAGCAGTTGCAAATTGCCATCAAGAAATTCATAGCATCTGACATGATGACCTCTCCCCAGTTTGGGTCAAGGTTCACATTGAAGCACATGATGATCTCTCCTCCCCAGTTTCGTCTGTCGAGGTTCACATAGAAGCACATGATCTCTCTCTCCCCCACATGTCAAGGTTCACAAGAGCCTTTCACCACAACACGTTGCCTTTGAGGTGCTCTTCAAATCTCTTGGAAGAAGAAGTTGAAATCTCCTGATGAAGTTCACCTGTTTCTTCTTCCCCGAGTCAAGAAACTGGTACTCACTCCCCCCACCCCCCAGTGATCAGATCTGTTGTTGTTCTTCTCCAGCTCTATATACCAAGCTCCTCCTCCAGGCTCCAAATTTCGGACTTTGAGTTGGATCAAAACATTTGAGCAATTTTTTTGGTTTTGTCTTGATCGGAGGATTTTAGCACAGTGGTAAGAAAAAATAAACTTGAGCTGTTTGATTTTGGTCAAGGAATGACCTCCGATCTCTCACTGTTGTGAAGCGGATTGGGTCCTGTGGGTACCGTTCTAGCAGAAGCGAAGGTGACTTTCCTGTGAGGAAGACGATAATTCTCAAGAATCTCTCGAGCAGCTCGTCCTCTTCCCGCGGATGAGGCAGCAATGTCGTCGACCTTCGTTGTTGCAAGTTCCTTTCCCAATACCGTTTCTTGTTGTTGCAGCATTACTGGCGAAGCTCCTCCTATTATTGTCGTCTGTTGGTGCATTAGCAGCTTGCGAGTATGCTGCAGACGATCAGCTCCCGCTTGAGAGCTTTGTACCTCAGAATTTGCTGCATGCACCCAGTACTGGTTGTAGCTCATCCCCCGCGGCGTGTCAAGCTGCTCCAGAACTGCAGCTGCTGGTATCATCACATGAGCTTCTTGTAGATCCGTTTCTGCATCATCACAGCCCGCCTGCAACGATTCTGGCAATTACACAGGGATCAACCAAATCTCAGTTAGAGCCTTGTAGATCAAAGATCCCACCATGATAACTACTTGGTCTTGTCGTTCTTTCATGCATTCAGTTTTTTGAATCAATCGCTCCGCTACATAGTTTACAGCTAGTACCCATGTCCAACTACTCGCAGCTCGTGAGTGATGATGAATACTTATACGACAAATACAAACACATTGGAGATTTGGATACGGATGTGGCGTAGTGATTCCGTACCTCGAGATTGACTCAGAGTGATGATGAATACTGCAGCGATCGACATCAGCACCCAAACGCACAGAAAGCTCCGGTTCATTGTTGTATAGTTTGCTAGCAGCGACGATAGTTACTAACACGAAAGGAGAAAGAGTAGTTGAAAAGCACGCCGGCGACCACAGTGATCAAACTTTTGTTGATCGGTCTAGTTGTAAAGGCTTCAGATCAGAATTGCAGTTCTACACAAAACGTGCATGACACGTTATGGGAATAGATGGAGACGCTCAGCTGCTTATAGTCTCGACGCTCACAGCTGAATTCAACTGTCTGGACTCCGGTCCAAGTTCCCTCCACCCAGACAGATCCAAACAAAAGGAAACTATGAAAGCTCAAAGATGATCCACTAACACACATGCATTCACGCTGACTTGAGGGAAGCAAACAACACCCCAACACCAGCAACTGCAAGAAGACAGGGAGAGACTGATGATTTCTGCAGACTGGGCATTACACCACAACAGCAGCAACAACAACAGAACATATATTTTTTAAGTGTAAGAAGAATCCGATCAGACAATAGCTGCAACTATCTGGTGAGAATCGAGATGGATAGATAGATAGACGGAGCGATGGATCGATCGTTACTTATAAAGGAAGACAGACAAATCTGCGTGAGAGAGAAGCTTCTTCCAATGGTTGACGAAGATGATTCTGAGAGAAGTCCACGAATAAGGAGAGAAGAAGAAGAAGAAAACCCATGATTGACGGAACTTTTTTCTATAAAAATTGATTGCTTGTCAGCGAAACTGTTGAGAAAAAATCTGAAAAATGCAACAAAAGAAGAAGAAGAAGAAGAAGAAGAAGAAAGACGAAGGGGAAGACGACGAAAACGACGATGAAGAAGACGAGCACGAGGAGGAGGAGAAGGAGCAACAAGGAGAAGAAGAAGAAGAAGAAGAAGCCAAGCAACAAAGAGAGCTTCAATACCTACCAAAAGCTTTTTTTTTCTTCATCAACCCAAAATGACAAAATTATTATCAAATACAAAACCTCACAACCCTATTTCCTTACACACATTCAAAATTCAAATCCAACATACCACAACTTTCTTTGTCTATCATTTTAAATTTAGTTTACAAATTTTTTAATAAAAAAATATTATTGTTATTATTAGTTTTTGGAACTTGGAAAGTTGAAAGTGTGGTGGAATCCAGGGTTTTTTTTTTTTTTTT
>Ga0116227_10002509_pt1 | contig 41494 bp, 33 predicted proteins | sample S1TSphgellanicum_FD_89693 | JGI IMG/M metagenome (GOLD analysis project Ga0116227, IMG submission 89693) | Host-associated microbial communities from peat moss isolated from Minnesota, USA - S1T2_Fb - Sphagnum magellanicum MG | ecosystem: Host-associated > Plants > Peat moss > Unclassified... | reverse complement strand
TATTAAGTTTGTGTGCTAAAATGGCAACTGACATCCATTGCCATTATTATTATGGCAAATGCAAGCCTTGAAATTGCCAATATCTAATAAAAGTGTGCTTAACGGCTGCTCGCTCTGGCATCCGTTGAATTATAATAAAAAATTATGGCAATGTAAAAAGCATTGAAAATTTCCAATATTCTAAATAAAATTTCAAAAAAAAGAAGAAAAAAAGCCCAACCCAACTCTTTCAGTTGTTGAGAAAGAGACAGGATGACTGTACCTAAGTCCAAAAACCCCAAAATAAAAATTAAAAAAATAAAAAATAAATAAATTACAACACTAATATATCTTATTCTCCGTCGCACCGCGTCTGTATTCCACTCTTTCTCCGTCTCATCGGAATAAATAGACCATGATGAGATGGATGGATGACTGGATGAATGACGAGATAGATGGATGAAATGATGTTTCATGACGTCTTTTACTATATGTAATTTCATTGATGGGAGATTAATATTGGGTAATTATTGTACCACTTGTGGGTTATCATATTTCTAAAAGTTATTTATAAATGAGTTACTAGCATGATTTAAGTAAATAATTTTATTTTATTTTCCTTGCACATTTTGTGAATTTGATTTATTGCTTAATAGTTTAGTGTGTGTATATATAAATATATATATACCATTATTGGTTTAAGTAATTATAAAAGAGTTTTTTCTTACACAAAATGGTTTGAGTTTTGATATCATATCATATTTCTTGAATAATATTTTATATGATTGATTGGATGGTTGAAAAAGAAAATAAATTAAAAAAAAGTCTTTTGATGTTTTCTCAATTTAATGAAAACATATCTTTTACTTAGCCCACACCGTCTCCCCCCCTCCTCATCCCTCCAAAAGCTCCTCCAAGAAATATATGGTTGCACTTAGTGTTTTATTTTGCCACAACATTTTGTTGTTTTGTGACCAAAAAATTGGGAAATTTTATATTTTAGATGTAAATTTCGCTAAATTTGACTAATTATTGAAAAAACTTGTTAAATGTTTTGATATCAAAAAATTGAAAAAAAATCCCTGGTTTTGACTATTTATGAATATTTGGATCACTTTGAAATGCACATTAAAAATATATGTGTGCATTGAAATCAATCTTTAGGAGGAGATTATATGTGCATCTCTTTTTTTAATGATACCTCAAACTATGGTTCTTCAATATTGGTTAGACATGGTTGAAAATAAATATTAAATAATATTAAGTGTTTGGTGAATCCTTTGGGTGGTGAAGGAAGAGAATATCAAGTTTTACAAGAAAACATTAAATTACAAAAAAATAAATTTAAATTGATTTGGTGATAGGTTTCTTCTAGAACTTTCTATTCAATGGTTAATTCTACAATTTTTTGGATATTCCCACCTACCTTGGTAGTTTCGACATTAATTATATTACTTTCACAAATGTTGAAATTTTTGGAAAATGTCTTTTTTTTCAAATGAAAATTAATTGTGAAAGGAATTATTGAATTCTCAAGATTATTTTATTTGTTAAAATTCAAAAATTAATTAATTATTCAACAAACATGTGTCAAAGCTACCAAGGTATTATGATATTCCATACTTTTGCTTGAAATGGAATATAGCAACAAAAAATAATAATGTGAAGTATCAAAAATTAAGTAATATACCCGAGCCTTGATCAATATTCAAGTTTCCCCCCGCCACCCTAACAATAACCCCACATTTACGGTCCAAAAATCGGTAAGTGTTGGACCAAATCCGGAACTTTGCTATTTAAAAAAAAATTGAGTAATAAAAATATAAGGCTAGATGCTATTCCTCACCACCCGCGCCCGAAACCCCCTTCCTTGCAACCTTTTAAAACCTTTTTTTCCTTGGTAATTCTATTAGGTACATGGTCGAAGAACAAAAGATGATGACTTCACATATATAAAAGGAAAGCACCATGCAAACAAACGAACATAAAACATATAGGGATGGGAATAATACATAGTGTGCACAACACACACACAATCCAATACAATTTGTTAATCCATGAAGACAAAATTCTTAACCTAAATATACTAGTTTCAATATGAGTATCATGTCATAAAAAATGAACATGAAAGTGATGCATGTTGTATGTTGCATATCCATTGCACCCAAATCAACTCCTTGTTTTGTTTGTTTTATATATATATATATATATATATATATATTATTTTAAAAAAATTCTTTTGAGTTTGTTGTTGTTGTTGTTATTATTATTATTATTATTTTCATTGACCCTCCTTCATCATCCTCCTTTTTCAGAATTCATTATTGTATTAAACTAAAATGCTCCTCCAAGGGTGTGTCTAGTGCATACATTGTGAGAATCAAACTCCTCCAACGTGGTGCACAAGGAGGAAGAGGAAGACTAGGAGGAAATAGGGCATTGTTGCATCATCCTTCATGGGTATGTACGTATGTACACCTCCTCTAGCTAGTTATCGGGGTGGAGTGGACATTGGGTATTGTCTATTGTCGTATCAAACCTCATGGATACACTTCACATGTTCGTTCCTTTCTATTCATGTTTGTTTTAATTCTTCTTGTGTGTCCCACCAAGTGGAAAGGCCTAACTACTAAAAGGTAGGTCAGACAAATTTTAGATTTGGTCTTTAGAGAGAGAGAAGGAGATATGCAAGTCAAGGTGATTATTGCATGGTGGGTGGGGCAATTGTGGAGAGAGATTCACGGTTTGCATGGTGGGGGCAATTGTGGCGGGTGTGACACAAGGCAACAAAACACTAAACTCCACAAAACTTCACTTTTTTTTATTGGATTTGTGTGGGACACAAGCTTGAAGTTTGCTTTTCAAAGGTCTCAAGGTGTTGTGCATGACATTCATGGTATTGTGCAATCTTCTTTATACGTGGTTTGTATAGAACTTTTGGCTAAAAGGTTGTCAAACTTAAGAATTTTGTTTCTCACTTTGCACTAACTCCTTTTGAATGTTATATTGGGACCCAACACTTGTCTAAGAGGGACAAAGGAACACAACCATTTGCACAACATCAAAAAGACTCCTCATCATTCGATTGTAGTAGGTTAACCCTAATTTTATTCTTGTTTTTTTTGGGGGTGCAATGTTGATATTTTCAGGAGTGGATGTTTGGCTTTGAAGACATTCTTTGCAAAAATTCTTTCTTCTTTGTTTTATATAAAATGCTAGTACCTTGGCAGCTTCCACACATAAATTACATTATTTGCAGAAATGTCAAGATTCACACCCGTTCAAAATTTACACAATTTTGTGAAGGAAAATACACAAATTTTTAGAATATTTTGGAATATTCAATTTTTGACATGGAATTTTCAACCACAATGTTAACAAATTTTTGACATGGAATTGCCAACCACAATGGTTAGTTTAGTTTCTGTTTTAACTACCAACCCACTAGCCTTTATGTATTATTGCATCTTATATCTAGATGCATTTATTTACTTGATAATCACCTATTATCCTACCTACCTACCTACCTTCTTGATTGAGGTTGCTAAATTTAACCCAAAAAATGTTAAATTTTTTATTATTGATTTATCATAATTACTCATAATTTATTATCATAATATTTTTTTATTGATTTATCATAATTTTATGAGAAAATGATTTTTTTTTTATTGGTTGATCATAATTACTGGCCCAAGTGGTGATGATATTTAAATAGTCTTTCCCGGTATTGTTGTTTCATGTTTTAGGGGTGTGCATTGGGAGATAATTAAAACATCATATTGGATGCCCTAACAATTAAAGAAACCAAAATCATTCAAGATATTATTATAACTCTATAATAACTAATCTCAAGTTTCAACACAAGCCCCAAAAAAAAAAACCATCTTTCAAAAATCCTTGTATGAAAATAGACCTATTATTATTATTATTACCTAGGGGCCAAAATCCCTTAAGCTATTATATACTCTTATAATGAATCTAAAACACAATATCCCTTGCCTTGGTAGTAAGTAGGCAAGGCCAACAAAAATGAAGAGCAGTGAAGAAGAAGGCACATGTAAAAGTACATACATGGATGGGATGTTCAAAACCCATGGAAAACATGAGAGGTAGAAGAACACTTGAACAAACCCAAAAGTAGCGTATTACATAATCTTATTAAGAATAGAGTCCCCATCAAGGGAAAATATATTACCCTAAAATACATCCCTAAAACTCACTATATTATCAAATAACGACGTTTTCTTCATATTAGTGTCCTCATAGATGGACACTAAATTTTTTAAAACGCACATGTTATGTTATCACGTCAAATATTCGTGTGTCAAACTAGGTATGATAAATATCACACATATTATTTAACATTGACATAGTTTTACTTCACACACATGTGTTATGAATAATGTTGTTTTTACGTAATCATTTGACTTGGTTTTGGTATGCATGCCCCCCAAAAAAATTCAAGTCTATGGGACATGCTTGTTTGAAAAACTTGGGTTTTGGGATGTGTGAAAATACATAGCAATGTGTTTGCAAAAAAAAAGGGCATTTTATTCAAACACGTATTAATTGGTACACGATACTTGAAATTTATCATGTCTTCTACCACACTAAGAAAATCAAAGCATAAATAGTATAAATTCATACTATTGAGGTCTTTGCATGTGCTACATATTCTTGCAAACGAGGATCATGCAAACGTGTATGATTAATCAAACATAAGTAAACACAACATTGAAAATGTGAACCCTAGCAAAGAGCAAAACTCCTTTCGAACTTGGTTGATAGCTTGGGACAATTTTCAATAGATCATATGGTGGGATGTTATCAAATTGGCCTTGCAAATATGGTACTATATTACTAGGTAACTCATTCTTGTCAATGACTAATGATACAAATTAATTTGAGGTTTTGGACTTGTCATAATTTTTGTTCAATCCATGGAAGTGTGAAAAAAAATCTAATTATTGGTTTTGGGACATTTTCAAATTTTTTTTTTCCATTTGGGCATTTTGGCCTTCAAGGCATGGGACATGAAGAAAACTTTGTGTAAAAACATCATAAAAGGTATGAGCCAAGACCCATTGCCTTAGAAAAGACAACCAGATTCTGTTGTAGGCTAGTGCAAGAAATCACAACAATTTTTGTCAGTTTGTCAATTTCATACTTCACATGTACTTGCCACAAAATTTGGATCTAGTTGGAGATGACGAGTCATCCATAACTGGTGGAGAGTCAGGGAACCCCACCAGTCAGACCAATGTTGGCACCAAAACAAACCAATCCAAACCAAACCCAACCAAACCAAACCAATCCAAACCCAACCCAACCAAACCAAACCAATCCAAACCCAACCCAACCAAACCAAACCAATCCAAACCCAACCCAACCAAACCAATCCAAACCCAACCCAACCAAACCAATCCAATCCAAACCAAACCAAACCCAACCCAACCAAACCAAACCAAACCAATCCAAACCCAACCCAACCAAACAAATCCAAACCAAACCCAATCCAAACCCAACCCAACCAAACAAATCCAAACCAAACCCAATCCAAACCAACCAAACAAATCCAAACCAAACCAACCAAACAAATCCAAACCAAACCCAAACCAACCCAATCCAACCCAACCCAACCCAACCCAATCAATCAAAACAAGCTAGTAAGTCTTACTTTGGACTCTTCTAGACTGACAAGAGAAATCAAGCTTGGTGGTAGGTTAGATTAAAAAAAGGTGAGAGAAGCCTTGAAGCCTTGACTAATAAAGGAAGCAAATGGATTCATTCTAATAATAAACCCTAGCATGATTCTGATCCTGCTGTCTCCTTTGGAATCATCTGCAAACAGATGGTAGACAGAAGAAGAAGAGGTGTATTGGGTATTGTATTCTGGTAGCAACTACCCAGTGAGGAGAAGAAGAAGAAGAGTCCAGAGTCTAGGATTTTTAGGTTTAGGGTTTCCAGTTAGCAGGGCCCATGAATCTTGTCTCAATTTTGTGAGACATCAACTCCAAACTACAGGCTCAATCTCTAGATCTGACAAACACGGTGGAAGTGGTGAAGGTATGACAGTATGTTCCAGGATTAGGCTAGAAATTTTGTAACTTGAGGTGTTACACACAACGTTGTAGTTAGCAGTTCTTAGACCTAACCCTAAAAATCAGGAAACAGATCTTCCCAGAAAGGATACCTGATGATTTCTTTTTTGGGGTCTGGAATCTGATGATTCTTGCCTGCATTTGATGATTCGTGTTTGCATTTTTGTGGCAGTCATGGTGATGTAACATGAGAAAGACCCAAGATCTAGATTTCCTCCAGGTCCTAGAGTCATTACCTATTGTGCAAAACACAGAGTTTCCAAGTGTTATACTACTACTGCCCCAGTTGTGAGAGAGATTGCAGGAGCTTTGGATTTGTAGTAGTTGCAGAGTAGAAACAAGAGCCAAGGAGACAGCAGCTATGTTTCGAACACGCGCCTCTTCTTTCTTCACCGGTTTTGCTTTAGCTTCAGCCATAGCCATGTACCAGTTGCAGAGGGATGTGATGGGTAGCCATCGAATACTCGCGGATGAGGTTAGTTGGTTGTTTTGTTTGTTTCTTCTGCTCTGCTCTGCTCTGTTTTCTAGGGTTTTCCTTCCCTGTCATCCCCTGATTTTCTTACCATCAGAACCCTGTTCTTTTTATTTATTTTAGAACCATTGTATTCTCACTGTCTTCTCTTTTCCATCGCTGATTCTCCTGTATGTTGGAATGGGAGCTGGAGTTTGGATCTCAACTGGGTGCTCAGGGTCTAGGGTTTAGGGTTTGCAATAGAGAGAAAACCCTAAATCTGAACTTTGTTACACCTGAGCACCTAGATTAACACAACTGTGGAAGAATAACCGTGTCTTTGTGATGTCCTTGTTCCTGCATCTAGAGGCTAGAAAATTCTGTGCAATCACAGTTTTCTCTATCATCATAGAGAGATTTGTTTGATTCAGTTGCATGAATTCTGCATCTGATTGACCTATTTTCAGCTTGTAGAGTTGAAAGGAACTTGGGTGCTCTAGGGTTTTCTCAAGTTGTTTGTGCAAATGAGTCATGGACCCTTCGTGTGCATGAGTCCACATGTCATGCAGGTGGAAGGGTATTACAACCAGTTGGAAAAGCAGATCAAGCAACTCGAGCTGTTGACGGGTTTATCTTCCACCAACCATGCTCATCAGGTCTGGATTTTTGTAACCATTGTTCCTCAGTCCCTTACACCTCTCACAATGTTCCTAGGGGTTTTTTTTAATTCTCCATCATATTGCTGGCTTGACAGGCTTTGATCTTTGCTGCTGTTTGGATATACTGCTTCTGAACCTCCTGGAACATGAAGGTGGGGTTGTTATTTATCCTCTTTCTTTTTGGCTGATGCCTGCAATCTGTGAGTGCAGGTTGCAAGGAGAAATGAGAGCATGTAACCTTCAATTAAAAAAGGTGGGGAGGGACATGGTTGTGCATTCATCAAGATGAGAGTCATTGGACTTTCTTTTAACCTTTTTAGAGTTTGAAGATCTGTGATCAGCTAATGGACTGGCAATTTTTACACACTCATGTTTTGCAAAGAAACACAGCATCCCTAAACTGTAATTTTTGTCCACAAAATTTGAACACCTCTGTTCCATGAGAAACTGGAATCAGAGGTCAATTCTATTTATGGCACTTCACCATTTCTTTTCAATCGATCTTAGATTCCAGTAGAGAGCCAGTGGGGCATCTGGACACAAATTCAATCAAGTTTTGTTTCCTCAAGAGTGTAGATATGTTGTCGATCCGGAAAATTGATTGTGAATGAGAATGAAATGGTGTCACATTTCTCAGCTGATATTTTGCAATTTGTTTGAATGAATCAAATGGAGTGGTGGTTGTGGCATATGGTACAATAGCTGTTGATGAGCATCTAATATTGGTCAGCTAAAAGCAAGCCTATGTAGTTGGTTCTTCAAGAGGTGATGCTATTGGGGTGTTGAGAGATGAAACCTATCTGAAACTGTGCTATTTCTCTGAATATCAATCTCATGCCTGCAAATGAGAACTGAATAAGATAAGTGTGGTTGCCTTCAAATGGTAATAAGTTTGTCTGTGATGTGAATTGTTGATCCAGCACCTGAGACCTTAGGATCTTGCAGCTCACAGAAGTACGCCTAGTTGATGCACAAACTGTGCATTGTCCCTGACATGTAGAGTCTTTGCCACATTGCAGATCTTGTTCCCTTGAGAAACAAGCAAATAGTAGTCATAAAAATGAAATGGTCAAACAAGGAGAGAGACAAACAACCAGTGTCAAAATATTTTTGATCCAAACATCACAAGTGCAGCATTTCAGGTGAGATGACAAAAAAATTGGGTACCCTATTGATCTAACCAGAAGTATCCCCCACCTGCTGCTATGCAAATCTGCAGTTCTACTGATGGAGCTTTTCTCAGCACAAATGCATGTGCTACTTGCTGAAGTTTTCAGAGCATTGGCACTTTGACCAACTGTTCTAGTTCTTAACTGAGTTTACCGCACATCTGAAAAAATGCCAAAAAATTTCTTGCACACCCATGTTCACAAGGAGTTATACCTTAAACCCACTCGTAGATCCATATTTGTCTACTCCTCCAGAGCATGCCCAGGATATATCAAGATCATCTGTGACTGTGCACCCATGCAAAGCAAATTGGAAGCAAACTGAGATTTTACACCCTAAAGACAAAAAACCCTATTCTAGTCCTCTTTGTCTGCTCCAGTGTCTTCCCCATCTGGATGCGCTTGTCCTGCTATGGGATTATTCTCTTCTGGATTTGTGTTGACTTGAGAGCTTCGCTTTGCTCGGTTCTTTGTCCATATTGTGATGGACATTACCACAAGCATCCCCACAAATTGCAAGAAGCTGGCATTATTCTCCATAGCCTTCTCGTACAATGATGGTGCCTGAAGTTTCTCTTGCTTTAGTCTTTTGTCCTTGAAGTCTTGTAGCAGCTTTGAAAGCTCTGATTCCACTATATCTCCTGTAAACGCCTCTGCATTGGAGCTCTGCACATGGCAAAAAAGAAACCGACAGCAGCCCATTAGTGTTTCTCCCATGCAAATTGGAGCTCTCAATAAACTCTTCTTCTGATGCTGGCGGGCTGGCATAAGCATCCAATGGCAGCATACACAAAAGTTAACATGAGGAGCACAAGGAGCATCACAACTTTACTTTGGAGTAATAGTTATCATCCCAGATCACTATCGTTGGCAACTTCGGCTTCTTCCCAAGCTTAAAAGGACGAACAAACTTCGGCCACTCTGAGGCCACCACATAAGTGAATACAAATGCACGATTGGCAGGGGCAGCCGCCTTCATCTTCTCAATCAAGGCCTTAGACTTGGGTGTTGTGTCATTCTCAAGAACAGCCACCACATTCGGTCGTCCATCCTCTTTGAAAACGTTGAGATTATCAGCATTCAATGGTGTCACCAGCATCAGCAAATTTTGCTTTACAAAATCCTCAAAGTCATGGCCTGCAAAACAACAGACATATATAAATATATATATTATGCTTCGAAGCTGAGAGATCATGTTCCATAAAATGCTTGTAGAATTTCACAGGAACATGCATGCATTCATTGAGAAACTCCAGTAGGTATTCAATGAGCTTGTTGTGATTGATTACCTTGAAAAGGTCCATAGAAGACATCCTGAATCTCCTCATACTGTTGTCCACGCAACACAACAAGCGCTGGTATTTTGTTGAAACTGAAATCTGCCATTGCCTTCTCTGAATATTCTCCCACTACTGCTGCAAACCAAGCCTTGCTTCTGAACTTGTGAGCAAACCTCTCCAAATTGGATACTTCCAGCTCAAATCCGACAAAAAGTGGTAGCTCAGAGGAGCTCACCATTGACTCGATAAACTTGTGGAGAGCTGATTCGGATTGGAATACCTGGATCGCAGGAGCAGTGAGACGTCTTGCATATGACACAAGCGCATGAGCATGATGAGGACCTTGATACTGATCTGTAGGATATCCATTGGTGAAAAGCTTCATCGTTGGGAAGAAGCTGGATGGATGGACACACATGAAGAACCACAAGCACACACACAGTATGGTGAGTGTCAAAGCTTGCTGCTCTTAGACCAGCCTTGCTCTTCCGCAAATACTAACTCTCTTGCAATCCTGTGAAGGAAGGTTGGAGCTTTACAATGCTCTTTCAAGCATCCAGATGCATGATGATAACATCATACTTTGTGTGAAAGGAAACAACCCAAAGCCTTAAACCCTAAACCTAACTCTCATGCCTACTCTGGAGTTGGAAGCTGCAATGTGCACAGCTTGTTGTGCACACAAGAATGAAGAGAGAGACAGAGAGAGACAGACACACACACAGAGACACAGAGTTTGAAAAACCCTTCAACATATGAAGTCACAGCAAAAGTGGCTCAAAACAGAAGAAGATGAAGATCAAGCAAGCTAGCGACAGTGCTCACCTTATATCATATTTTTCAGCAACGTTTCTGTACTTGTCTGCATTGATCTTGGCGACAATAATTGGCTTTGAATCATCTGCTAGCAGTGGAGCAGCAACATCTAACTGCAACATGACACAAGTGACAGACAGTCAGAACAAAACCCTGGCAAATCACTTGCAACACTCCAGAGTTCCATTCTGTCAGAGCCTGGTCCAAGAGATAGAGATCATACCCACCAAGAAATCATGAACAAACTCATTGACAAGACAGAAGAAGAAGAAGCACAAGCAGCAAGAAATTCCCAACCTACTCAGTGAGAATAAGGAGGAGGAGGAGAAGGAGAAGGAGGATGAGAGGTAGGTACCTCAGGTGCAAGGGTTTTGCAGTGCTGACACCAAGGTGCATAGAAGTCCACCAGAAGGTGATCATATTGGTTGAGAGCTGCTTCCAAGCCAGTATCCGTGAGCTCCAGGACTTGTGCTGCTGCTGCTAAAGCATCATCATCATGATTCTTCTTCTGCTGCTGCTGGTGCCCACTAACCCATGCGAAGTGCGGAGCTTGCAGAAAAGCAAGAAACACCAACAACTGAACAAGACACCACATACGGTAGTTGTAGCAGTAGTAGACCCTCGAGGCACCCATCGCCCATACAACCCCAATTCCCTCACTACTGTTCCTTCCAGGATCCTGATCTTGCTCCTGCTGCTGCTGATGACGATGATGAAGCTCATCAACAAATGAAATATCTTCTGCACTGTAGAACGTGCTCTCTGGATGGACGCACAAGCAAAACGGGGGAATCGAAAACCTCCGAAAGCCAAGGGGAATAGAAGATATATATATATATAGATGCGTATCAAGGAATCTAAGCTTTAGGGTTTTAAGCTATGAGCTTTCTTCTTCTTCTTCCTCTCTAGTCCATCTTTCTTAGCTCCTCCTATAGAGGCTAGAATCTCTTCAAGGTTCTTTGGCTTGTAAAACAGTCTGCTTGGCTCTGGAGGGTAAATAGAACAAGAAGAAGAACAAGGTAGAAGAGATGCAGTCTTGGATGCAAGCAGCAAGAAGCATGGATTTGGCAGCAGTAGCAGGAGGAGGAGGAGGAGGAGGAGGAGGGGAAGACTTCTGGTACATGGTTGAGCTTTCGGTGGTACCAGTGCTGAAGGTGTTGACCATGTGTGGATTGGGATGTATTCTAGCGCAACCCAGAATCAGCATCATCACCCCAGAGGCTTCCAAGCTGTTGATCAAGCTGGTGTTTGCACTGTTTCTCCCCTGTCTCATCTTCACGGAGTTGGGACAATCCGTGACTCTGTCCAACATGTGGGACTGGTGGTTCATTCCTGTGAATGTGATGCTGAGTGCCATCATCGGCTGTCTTGTGGGTGTCTTGGTGGCTCTTGTTTGTCGTCCTCCTCCCCAATTCTTCCGCTTCACTGTCGTCATGACTGGCATCGGCAACACTGGCAACTTTCCTCTGGCCATCATCGGCTCCATCTGTCATGGGCAATCCAGTCCCTTTGGACCCAAGTAAGTAAGAAGTTAGTTCTCTCTCTCTCTCTCTCTCTTTTGTTCCTTCAACCCTAATTGCCACACCCATCCTCCCCATCACCATTCTTTCTTTCTCCTTATTTTTTAGCTCTTCTTCTTCCTGCTCTTTCCAATTCTTGGGAAGTTTTTTTTTTTTCCTGGGGTGTGTTTTTTTTTCTGCAGCAGCAAAAACAAGCTTGCTTTGTGGTTTCTTTCTTTCTTCTTCTTTATAAGGTTTCATACTTCAGCTGGTGCTGTACTATGGTTTTTTTTTGGTCCAGTCTTATAACCTTTTGAGCTCTTGGCTTCAGACTTCTTTGCACCTGGATGGACCTTTGGTTGCTGTTGCAACTCTTTCTTTGGCATAGAGCCGTGAGAATTTTCTGCAAGAGCAGAAGAAGAATAATAATCATCTCTTGACATTTTGAGATCCTGGAATTGCAAGAGCAGAAGAATGAGAATATCTTGACATTTTGATCCTGAATTTGCAAGGGCACAAGAATCAAAATCTCTTGACATTTGATCCTGGAATTGGCAAGAGTCGAAGAAGAAGAATCTCGTGATAGGTTGATCCTGAAATTATTGGCAAGAGCAGAAGAAGAAGAATCTTTTGATGGTTGGGATCTTGATTCTTTTTGTACTTCTTGTGGGAATTGAATTTTTTGGTTTGCAATTGATCAGGTGCAACAGCAGGGGAGTTGCGTATGTTGCATTTTCTCAATGGGTGAGTGTGATCATCATGTATACATTTGTGTATCATATGCTGGAGCCACCGGAAGAGTTCTATGAGCTAGTCTCGGACAATAGTGTAGATGCAGAAGATGGAGGACGACCTGAGGGTGGTGATGACATTGGTGGTGTGACTCTGATGCCTTCTCTCACATCTGTGGAGTGGCCAGATGTCAGCGAGGAGTCTCGCATGCCTTTGCTTGCTCGCATGTTCCGATATCCATCTCTGACATCACAACCCATTTCAGGTTTCTGCTTGTATATACTAATTTTCCACCTGTTTCTGTTACTGTTATGTCAGATTCTTGTGTCTGTAAATTACTGCAGTGTTTTGTTGCAAGAGGGTTTGTGTACTATCAGCAGTGGCCTTTGTGGATGCATTGTTTTGAATCCAATTGTGATGTTTTGGAGCATTCATGCAGTGAACAGCACACACAATGGAGAGATTAGTCCAAAGGGCAGGGTACCCTGCCTGGCAGAACCACATGTGATACGAAAGATGCGAGTTGTGGCAGAGAAGACGCCAATTCAGCACATGTTACAGCCACCAATAATTGCATCTCTCTTGGCAATCGCCATAGGAATATTTCCTCACGCAAGCTCAATCCTGTTTGGAGATGAAGCACCCCTCAGCTGGTTCACTGACAGTCTCACAATACTAGGGGCAGCTTTGGTTCCTTCTGTGATGCTGGGTCTCGGCAGCACTTTGTCAGGAGGACCTGGAGACTCTGACCTTGGCTTAAGAACAATGGTTGGGATCTCTTTCACACGCCTGGTGGTGTTGCCACCATTAGGTATTGGAGTTGTCCTCCTTGCACACAAACTTGGCATTCTGCCAGAGGGTGACAAGATGTACATGTTTGTGCTTCTTCTGCAACACACAATGCCAACTGCAATTCTGGCAGGGGGAATGACACGTTTGCGTGGCTACGCCGAGCGTGAAGCATCAGCTTTGTTGTTCTGGCAACATGTATTTGCAGTGGTGCCAATTGCAGTATACATTGTAGTATATCTCAAAATCGTGTCATATATCTAGTAGTGATATGGTGAAATGGCATTTTAGTTCAAATTCTGTCTGCAACTGTGCTGGATGAGTCACGCCCCCAATTTCCCTGATAGCAGCAATAACATATCCGGAACAGTGTTACTCATTCACTCAGAACGGTTCACACGGATGGCATCCACCCATGACAGCATTGGTTTTCTTAGTTGAAGAACATCATGCGAATGGATGATTCACACCGATGATGACACCCATGACAGCATTGGATTTTCCATAGTTGAAGAACATCATGTGAGATGCCTGAACCCATAGGCGTAAGTTGGGAAGATCCTGGGCAATTGGCAGGAAGCATCTTGCTTGAGACAGCTGAACACCTCTTCACCAAAATACAATTGATTCATGGAGACAAATGTTTAGAGACTTGAGTAGTAAGTTAACCTTTACCCAAGTTTCCCTGCATCTTTGAAGTGGTGGCAAAACTCATGAACAAAAACTCAAGTATGTAAAAGGTTTTGTCTGTGGCATATTTGCCCTTCTGCATGCAATAGGGCCGCCAGCAATGGAATAAATCTCAAATGGGTGGCATAAAAATTTGGAATAAGCTAGAGAGAATTGTACGGTATTTTTTAGTGTGTTAAATAGATTTGCTTTTATCAAAAAATCTTATGACTCTTTCTCTTTGTTGTTCGTCTTGCTTTTCTTTCATGTTTTCTTCCTTTTGTAGCCAAATCAGGATCTTTTTCATCATGGTCATCATTGCCAATTCAAGTCATTGCTTCTCTCTCTCTCTCCCCCTCAAATCTGTTTTCACATATGTGCCATTGTGTGGGGCAAAATGGCCATTCTTCTTCCAAGGACTTGGAGAATCGGATTGGTTATCATGGGTTTTGTGATGCCTAGTAGAACTGGGTTGGGCTATTATGGGTTTTCAGAACATAAAACACAGGTCTCCTTCTATGCAAATGTATGTGTGGGAAAAACTTAAATGGATTGGCCACTTTCACATATACCTACCAATCACTTGAAGACATATGTCTAAGGCTCTGTTATAGTCATCTCCATGATCATGAAGTACTTTGACCTTAGCAGGAGTGGAACATGCAGAAGATCACAAAGATTGCTGAACTAAAGAATATCAACCTTCAGCCAGAGATGTTTCATCTTGGGAAATTTTCTCCAGTTTGTTTTTCTTGTTGACATTCTCTGTGCATGCTTGATTTTCAACAAATGGTTTGTGTATCTTGATGGTTTTTGTGCACTACAAAATTAGTGTCAACCAACAATATCAAATCACAGAATATCACACAAACAAGAGATGCACACAAATCAAAATCAAGTCCATTCACAATGCAAGAATCCAAGCCCGATGATAATCACACAGGTGAACAGACCCAAAAAAAAAAGCAAAACAATCAATCATTTTACTTTATAATTTTCTTTTGCTTTTGCAATCACATTTATGTTTGATGTAAAATGAAACTGTTTTCTTGATGCATTTTTGTGTGGGATGGACATAGGAATTTACCCACATCCAAACCAAGTTCAAAATGGTTGTGTGCCAAGTTCAAAAAACTCAATCAAAACGCACACCATACGTACATGAAAGGATCTGTACAATTTTTTTGTCGATTGCTAGTTCCATGTAAAAGCTGGAACCTACAGTAACCAAATTCAACCCCCCAAGAAAAAAAAACCAAAAACACTGAAATGAGATCACAAGTCTTGTTCTATCTTTCAAGGTTCGGGTTGTTCACATCATTCAGATGTGGCTTACACAATGTACAAGTTAGCTACAATACTAAATCTATGCAAGATATCGATGTTTGCTAAATTGCATTGTTTATCTAAGGTTTTTTGAGCAACATAAAATGTTTCCATTTGCAAAGATTTGTGTTCTTGTTATAAGCATCATCAACAAATGTGTAATGAAGTGGAGAGAGAGAAACTCAACAACATCAGGAGCAAAGGATTTGGAGTTGGGATTTGATGGCCTTCATAAGGTTAGCCATTCGATCCTTGGTGTTGGCGTCTGATGCTTTGGCCCACCATTGGTGACATTGTTGTTCCACCTCCTCCCGCTTCTGCTGGAAATGCTGGCTAATTACATCAGCAAACATGACATCTGGCTTCCGCAAGGGTGCCAACACAGCAAATGAGAGTGTGTGTTCCCGATGCCGCATATTTTCCTTTTCTGCTGCAGGGCTTTTTTTGGCCTCAAATCCGGGCTCATTGTAGTAAGGGTTTTGTACAAAGATGAGGGATTGGATGGAGACAAGAACTTGCAAAAGTGTGGACTTGCCAGGAATCCAACCTGGCCCGTTCCACGTACCCAGCAAGCTCAAACAGATCTTGCCAGAACTATAGAGATTTGGATTGAAGCGAACTTTGCCACCTCCGGTTGTCATGAAATGAACAGATGGTGGAATCTGAGGATAATCTGCAAAAAAAGTATGCAAAACAAATCACAAACTTCGATTAAACCCTCTACCAAATGGAAATCCTGATCCTTTTCACCTGTTTCAGAATGCCCACAAACTAGCAACTATTTGTCTTCTATTTGGGTTTGATTCTGAGTTCACCAAATTCAATTGGATATTGCATAGTTACTAGATCTAGGACTTGTGAAGGGGTCCACCCATTTACCTTTTGTGCAATATACAGAGAAAAAGATGAAGACCCATTTACCTATTGCACAATATAGAGAGGCAAAAGACCCATTTACTTGTTGTGCAATATGGAGAGAACAAGACAAAGACCCATTTACCTGTTGTGCAATATAGAGAGAAAAAGACGAAGACCCATTTACCTATTGTGCAATATAGAGAAAAAAAGATGAAGACTCATTTACCTGTTGTGCAATATAGAGAAAAAAAGATGAAGACCCATTTACCTTTTATGTGATATAGAGAGAAGAAGACAAAGACCCATTTACCATCTGTGCAATATAGAGAGAAAAAGATGGAGGACAAGGAGGGGCATAAAATCACATACCAGGAGGAAGAAAGATGTCAAAGAGGAAAATGCCATTTTGATAAGGGGTACCATTTGGGCCAATTATCAAGGCTCGCAAAACATCAATCCGTTGATCATCAACACATAGATGAATGCTGGATTCCCATTCCAATGGCAATGTTGTTGCAAGGGAAGCAATCTCTTTGGATAAATGCAGCATGCGCTTCTGGTTATGAACCCCTCTTTTGTCAATGCAAGAGGAACCTGATACCTTGCCTAGGATGTGATCCTTGTAATGGTGCAAATACGTCCCTGCCTTTTCATCAACCATCGACATTTGTTTGAATTGTAGAGGCCGAAGTTTCTCTTTATAGTTTGTTGGGCCTGGCTTGGTTTTGTTGTCGATGTTCTTCTCATCATCTGCAGCGGCAGCAGCAGCAGCTTCCAGATTCTTCTTCTTCTTCAGACTTGATTGCAGTGTCACAGCTTCAACCAACTCATCATGATGTGGAGGTTGAACCATCGTCTCTGGTGCCACCATCTCAGACATAGGATTACCATGCTTTGTTACATACTCTTGCATTGATTCATAGCACAAACACAACTGCTTTGCAAGACTAATGTCAGTTGCAGTTGCTTGATCTGTCATCCCACTGCTTTGAAATCGCTGCAACATTACCTAGAGCAACACAAGGTTTTGACTACAGTTCAAATGAAATTGGTAAATTGGGTTGGAACTTGGAAACAACAATAATCATAATAATAATAATAATCATACATGCAACAATTTAGATCTCGACATTGAATTTTGTCCTACACATCAAAGGAATAATGATGGGTCAGGTTTTGAGTTTTTTCAACTAACCCTAGCTTGTTTATATATATTTTCCATCTTTTTCATCACAGTGTAGTCCTTGTTGACCTCAACAAAAGCACCCTTTGTTGCATCAGGTGAGTTGTCTACCGTACTTGTGCTGCTTCTTTGCAAGACCGTTGTCACATGTTTGCCCACCACTTCTGTAACCACCTTGTAGGAGGATGCAGTGGTGCAGCCTGTTAAAATTGGAAAAAGCTCTTTGTGTGTCTTGATAGCTTTCAACAGTGCCACCTGCAATGGGGCTCAAGAGACAAAAAACATTATCAGGCCAACAATTTAAACAAAGCGTATGAAGTGATGGGTATTCAAAAAAATGGCCCAATTCTGTGCAAATCCATGATGATCATGATCAAAACCATAATTTTGATTGGAGATGAAAAAATTGTACCATTTTTAGGTAAAGATTGCTTCTTTCGGAGATGTCAAGCATGGAGTCATTGGTGGCAAGTTGCTGCAATAACTGTTGTAGAGTATTACCCCACCCAAGAAGAGCATAAGTTCCTGTTGTAATCGCAGAAGAACATGCGGTGGCATCATCATAATCACCACCATCATCATCCCTTCCTTCAACCACCCCTCTGTGACTGTTCAATAATACACAGGTCAAAAACTCAAATGCATTTGCGACTTTGGAATCAATTTCTGCTTCCTTTCTCTTGGCTGCTGCTTGCATGTTTTCTGTCTGTGTCCTATTCTCTTTGTAGTCACCTCCATAACCTGCAAAATTTCAAAGTATTCCAACTAAGTTAAATTCAGCTACGTTTTGAGGCAAATTGCAGATGTAGAAACATTTGGATGTCAAAACTTATGAAGAAGTTCAACATGTACTCAAAGTATGTACAGTACTTATATCATAAAAAGAAATGGTTTTGGACCCTTTTCGGATGTTGAAAAATAAAATAAAATTACCTGTGCCATCTGCCCAAATGGTAATTCTACCTCTCTTGTGTGGTATCTTGCGGTCTGGATTTACCTGCAATTAATACTCAGTTACAAAGACAAATATATAAGTTTGAATTATAATATCTTAGTGTGCATGTTCTACATATGTCATGTGCAACAAAATGTGCTGAGCTTTGCTATTTTTAAAAAACAAATTAGTGAATTTTTTTTAGAGCTTTTCACAATGTCCAAAGATGGGTATTTGAGCCAACAAAAAGATTGGACATGATTATATATTGTCATCATACTTGGCGGCCTTGAGTGTAGATTTTACGAGCATCTTCGAGCTCCAACATGAATTTGTATAGGAGAAACTTTTGTCTTCCAGAACAATCTGCATGATACATTTGGTGAGGAAAGTCCTTGCCCCCGAGCTTATTTTGTTGGATTGTTGTTGCAGGCAATTGAACTCCACAGAATGCACACCATGCAGCATCACAAGATGTGCACAACCAAAACTGTACCTCATTACTCCCTTCCAAAGTCTTCTCTTCTGCACTCACTGGGCAAAGGAGATTCACACATGAAGATTTCTTCAACAAAAAAAATCTCTTTGTCAGATCCCTCAAGACCATGATGCATTGCACAAAAAACAACCAAAACCCATTTGAGAAAAATCAAAAGAGAAGCTGGAGGAATGTTTTGCAGAATTTTTCCTACTCTCTTAATAAATTCAGAATCATTAGAAGTCTAGAGTCATCGACCCATGTATGTACATGTACCTTTGAGTGGGCAGAGATCTGGGAAACTGGTGGAAAGAACCATGGTTGGTTTTCTTGGGTCACATAGTGAGCTCAAACAAAGCTTGAGTGGTGCAGGTTTCTCTAATCCTTGGCCTATAATAAGAGACCCAAATAGCTCACAATAGGCTGATAACAACCATCTCTCGTAATCCTGCAACATTTGGTGCCCCAGGAGCTTCATCACCTCACTCCTACTCAGCTCCTCCTTGCAACTAAAACCCCAAGTCCAAAAAAATTGAAACTTGTCAGAGGGGTGGTGGCAAGAACTGGATCCAATTTGACATGGTCTCAGAAGTCCAAAGTCAATAATACTGGAAGTTTTGCAAAGTTTTGCAAAATGCAATGGAACGGAATTTTCAATGTTATACCAACATTTCAACACAGTAAAAGATTCTGCTGTGATTGAAGGTAGGTACCTGGAAATTGGACACTGTGCACAGGGAGCAAGATTTGCAAAAGTAGGATTCGTGAGTGCCATTTGTGTCTGGATGATGGTGTGCACATGCTCTTTGATACAACCGCAACAAAAGCTATGCCGGCAGCTGGTGAGAAACAAATCCTTAGAAGTTGAATTTTTGCATAGCCCACAGTTGTCCTCAAAGCTCCCTGAATGAAGAAAGAAGCAAACCCATTGTCACTGAGTTGAGAATCTAGTAGTAGCTCCTTTGAGAGGCATTTTTACTTGAAGAATGGAGGAGATTTGAATGTGCATTGCATGGTAAGGAAAAACATATTGAGATTGATAGTAGGTTTTTTTTTCTTTCTACCAGGACTACTGATGATAGGTTTGCATTTGGAAGGTGATGGTGATGGAACTGTCGATGGTTCAGCGTCTGCAGCAGCAGTTGCTGATTGTGACTCCTCAACATGATCTGGGGGGAAAAAAAATTGTGTGAGTAAGAGAGGTTGTCTATGGATCCTTCGTGCCACTATTTTCAAACATTTGCAAAAAAAGCCTTGAACAACAATGCAGCTTGTTTTTCCAAAGGCCAGCCATTTGGTTTGTTTTTCTTCCTAGTTACAACACACTTCTTACCAATGTCATGTTCTTTCAGGGCCTCTTCCTTGATCCGCTGACGTTTGCTGCTTCTCAAAAGAAAAGGTCTGGTGGTATTGCTGAATTTGGCATCCAAAGTGTTGAAATCAGCAAGCCTTGAGGTTTTGCATTGGGATCTTGTAATGGGTGCCATTGCAGCACCACCGTTTCCAGGCTCCTCCTCCTCCTCTTCTGTGAGCCTCCTGGAGGTTGATAAGAAGCACACAAGGGAGCGCAACCACCCCATAGACAACAACAACAACTGTTGTCACCGCCCTCTCTCTGCGCACACACACACACACACACCCATCATCCCATCACCACTCTCTCAGTTGTCAAATTTCCCACAACCCACAAGACATGCAAATCCAGAATATACATCACAAATCCACATAGTTTCCATCACAAAGCTACCCAATTGCACAACACTATCCAATCCAATGTGCTTTGAAAGGTTGCACATTTGTGCATTTCAAAACCAAATTCTCGACTTGAAATTAGCATCCCAACATGCATGCATACCAGGAACAACTTGATGAACAAGTAATTCTACTTCTCCTTATAAACAAAAGAAGCATGTCTTGCAAGAAAAAAATAATTTCAACTGCAAAAGACTGGAAAAAACATTTCAAGTGTGCTTCTTGCTTGATAGGGACAGTAACTTATCCCAATTCCAGCAGCAAGATTCAACACACAATGAAAACCGAAAGAAGCAACCAAAAAAACACAAAAAAAACTTTGGCCATCAAAGAAAGCAAACTCTTGAGGCCATTGCACTAGACACTTAACCATAACCAATTCTCTAAGAGCCAAGTAAGTGCAAAATCATCACCATAAAAAACACATGCGCACAAACAACAACAAGGGATCCAAAAGCAAAATCAAAGACACAACAACAAAATTTGAGATAGATCCAACAAAAATCATAACATCCCTTTGGAACTCGTCTTTGCATTATTTTAGGCAAACAATTGCACTCAAATTCTCAACAATTGTGTCCACACAAATAAATTCTAGTAACCAAAATTGTGGCGAGAGAGAAAAGTGCTCAAATCTCAAAAACAAAACCAACCCACAAAATTCTGACACAAAAGTTTTTGATGCATGCATGCATGTATGTACCATGGCCAGAGATTTCAGTCAAGAATCCAAAATCTTACTAAACTTCCAACAACACTAAAAAGACACAGGCTGTTGTTTTTGCAAGTTGCTAACTTTCTGTTGCTGGTTTCGATTTTTGCTTGGATTTTCATACACAAACAACCACCCAATTCCTCATTGATGAAGAGCAACCATTATCATCACCACCACCACCACCACCACCCATGACCTACAAGAAACTTGAAAAGCGATTCTTTCTTTCTTTCTTTCAAAGTAGTTTGCTACTTGCTGGTTGTTGCTGTTCCAGGAGATTTGAGTACAAAAAAAAATTCCACCACCATCTCAAAAAAAAATTTGTCTAGCAATCCACCCCACTTTTCCCTTCTTCTTTTGTTTGCTTTTGACTCACTCAACACAAAACCCCACGTAACTAAATCAAATCCCTCTCTGGGAGAGATGTTGTTCTTGTTTGGGGAAACAAAACAAAACAAAACAAAAGCAAAGCAAAGCTTGGTGGGGTGTGTGGGGCCATGGTTGTTCTTTTGTTTTCATCAGGAATCATCAAAGACAACACAAACACTTCTTTTCACATGCAATGGAGGAGGAGGAGGAGGAGGAGAAGGAGGAGGCCCTACCACCCATCCACTCCTCCCTTGCCCCGTCTCCCCTTCTCTCCCACCCCTCCCCCAACACAACTGCCTTTATTCCTTCAACTGACTGACTCACCCCTCTTCTCTTTTCTTTTCTTTCTTTTCTTTTTTGCTTTCTAGTCAAACACACACACACGCACACACTCTCTCTCTCTCTCTCTCTCTCTCTCTCTCACACACACACACACACACATCTCTCTCTCTCTCTCTCTCTCTCTCTCTCTCACAACTACACTTCAATTTTGTTTTTGTAAACAAAAAAGACCTTACCTTTGTTGGTTTTCTTAGTGTAGTTGGTGGGCATGGTTGAAATTTTTCCTTTGCAAAAGGTGGGCATTTCCCAAAAAAAACATAAGAATGCATGCTTATTATGTATGTGGGTGTTTTCGTGTTTTGAAATGTTTTGCTTTGGTTTGTTTTTTTTCCTCTCCTCCTTCTTGATGATACCCATCGGGTATCTTCATGGGAATTTTTTTTTAAAAATAGAATTGGCATAAGTCTTTATGCTCGGTAAAGCCCTTCTTGGCCTAGGGATCTATTGGAATTGGGCTTGCTCACATTTAGCTCTTCCTTGGCCAAGGGCTTTACTCAACTTTTGTTTTGCTCATGTGAGGCGTGATTTTGGTAAAGCATGTGGTCGCAAGCTTTTTACCCTACACATAAAGCACTTGGAGAAATTTCTTGTTGTATTTAGAAAGCACATTATATCCATGAATATCCCCCTCCTAGCAAAGTATATTAAAAAGTGGGTGGGATAAACGGTTTTTTTTTTTTTTTCAATTTTGTGATGTTGCTCAAATGGTGATAGTCCATAAGTACATTTGGCCAAATTTGGTGATATTCAAAATATGAAAATATAAAAAATTTAAGCACCTTTTCATATAGTTGGCAATTTGTGCTGATTTTTGGCAAAAAATCTTCATTCAAAAAAAATTATCAACTTAAATCTCTTGCCTATAAGTACTTCTTTAAAAATGGGTGGAACCCTATGCCTACTTACCAAAGCATAAAACAAAATTGCATGAATGATGATTAGTCTAATGACTTGCTAATTAAATTATGCTAGTAGGGCCACTTCCCATTGCAATGCATTCCATGCAATATTGGGTCCCGAGATGATGATCCCAACTTTGCCTCCCTAGAGACGTGACCGAAAATAGGTGTGATTGCATATTGTTCTTCAATAGGTGTGAAAGTGTTTTTTTTTTCTTTAGATTGTGAAAACAACTTGAGGTCTAGGGTTTTCCAATTTGACTAAAAATTATACAACTTGTGAAGGTGACTCAATTGCTAAGTTGACAATCTTTTTATGTTGCAAACTCATCGATCTAACAAGGACTTTACTTTGCATTTGAGTAAGAATGGTGTTAAGAATGTTGTGATAGGAGTCCTACTCTTTAGGTTTGCTATCTTTCCGTATTGTGAAAGCCATGATATGACATGCACTTGCATTTGACTATGTATGGTGCAAAGGACTCTTTTGTTTCTTCAAATTTTCATGGGGTGCACATAATTATTGAAACTTTGGGATTGTATTTCGATTTCATTGGAAAATATGGGAACTTAAGGAATATAATCAAACTCATGAATTTGCCCACAAAATAGAATGGCATTCCAATCATGGAAAAGTTGGTAATAAAGTGAATTAGTTTTTTTTCAAAGAATAAATTTTCAAAAATAATTTTGTTTAAATAATAATGATTTGGATTTTTTTAAACCATGTGCAAAACCCGTGCAAAATCACCAAGCATTCAACAAAAGGCATAACAACAAAATAAGAAAATTTCAAGAGATCAATCCATTGTCATCACCAACCCCAAATCATCAGGCAAATTTTGTTCAGATCAATTTAAAAACCTCCTAACACAACACAAGTTCAAGAAGCTCTAAAGCATGTCATGCACAACTTCTTATTGTAAAGAATGGCAAACAACAATCAAATGATAATTTACTTAAATTCTGTGAAAGAAGAATTCCATAAAATCGGAGTTGATTGACAACACTTCTTCCACTATACAAAAGTTGTATCAGTTCAATGTGGGTATTTGAAAACAAAACTTAAGATTGATGGCTCAATTGAAAAATACAATGCTCAATCAAATAGCCTAAGGTTTCTTGCAAATGAACAGACCTCAAACCCTAAACCCTAAACCAAGACTTTGTTCTCCAGTTCTTAAACTAAATTCAATTAAATTTCCATTGAACTTATTAGTAACACAATATAACCCAAAAGTCCATCAACTTGATGTCAATTAAACAATGTTTTTGAATTTTAGAATATCATGCATTCCAGCATGTGCCATCCCAAAGTCATTGCTGCCACAAGGTTATTTGCATTCAGATCCTGCAAAGACACAAATGCTGGTGTTTGTCATCAAATCTGCCACCACCTAAAAATTGGGCTGTCCTCCAATCTGTGAAATTCAAAGCTTAAAAACTGATGGAAAACGAGGAATCGTCGTTATAAGCCTGTATCTCTTCTGTCTCAACAACAATCCATACATCAATGATGTCGGAAAAAGTATTCTATAAGAGCTAAAACCAGCTCAAGAGCCAGTGGATCAGGCAGGGAGTGTGAAACACCAGAATAGCTTACTGCATCTTGAAGCTCTGTGGGTGGACCAACAAAGTGCTCACCAGTGTAGTGTAACAAAATCACTCACTGAGCAATACTCCCAATGGGCTGCATCATGCATACACATCACATGCATTCTCGGGAAAATTGAAAGATTTGCAAGATTTATGCAACACAAGCTCCTCATGAATGTCAAAGCCTGCTATAGTCAGATACTGCAATATATATCCCGAAGAAGAAAACTAGTAAAGAAAGAACAGATCCCCCATTATATTGCTGCATTTGCATACGTCACCAATAGAATCTTGATTAGGAACGAGTCTGGAAACCTGCAAGAGCTCAAGTTCATAATATCCTTTGCATTGCTGCTGTCACACATGCCATATAGCAAATCAAGTGACCGCCTCCAAATACTGTTCCCTCCCACTCCCCTCAAACTTTTATCAGCGATGAAGTCCTGTTATTGAGTCTGGAAAACTATCTCCATTCCTCGCAGCCTGTGATGGCCTTTGATTTGGAACCAAGTGACACATCTTGCAAGCACCCACCTTGAGCTCTATCCAGTTCAGTATATGTAGATTGAGATTGACATTATCCTAGCAAAAGACTTAGTCTAAATAAGGTCCAAAGCATAAAAACCAATGTCAAAACCATAAGATGACACAGCCGCTTACAAGTCCTCTGGTGAAATCTGACTTTGTCCAATACACTGAACCATCCATCGATCAAAGATGATGGCTGCTGCTGCTGCTCTTGAGTGAAATTGCACATCTTGCAGGAGCAAAAATCGTGGAATAACAGCTCACCAAAAAGCAATACTCGTAACGTCTTGAAGCTTGTCAATGCAGATTGTTACAAAACATGTTTTGTGAGTTGGAAAGCTTATTTTTCTTCTTGCTATTTTTTTTTTCATTACTCATTTTCCTTTGCACTTCAAAGATGATTTTTCAAGCTTGAGGTAGCACTCCCATAACAATTTAAATCACTCAAAATGAAACACACATGACAAAGATTTAAAGAAGTGTTTGGTGATCGGTTAATGATGGGTGATGAGCAATTCTATGCTATATAGTATTTATCATCCTAAAATTACTAGAACTTCTTCCATTGAATAGAGACACAAGGACCCATATTGATTTTCCCATGCAACCATATAAATTTGAGGTTCATCTATTGATTTTTCCCATTTGTCAAGTTCATTTTGCCAATTGCCCAAGTCTATATCCAGCTCTCCAATTCACCAAGTCTACATCATCCTCTGGAATGGAACCCTAATTTTCCATTGTGGCCTCTATCCTACACTTGAAAGTTCATAGAGCCAAATTTGAATGAAACATGGGCGGGTCTAGTGCCATGCCATTTGACAAAGTTACCATGGTTCGCTTGCAATAATAACAATTGACCTCTGGTTGGCCTTTTATCTAATAAGTATGTCCCTTCCCCTTATGGGGTTGGAAGTGGGTGCATGCATGTATCTAGAATTACTATGGTTATTTGAGTAGCAAGGCTGGTCCATCAAAGAAACTATAATTGATTTAATGAGCCTAATTTAATGAGCCATTTGCAGTTTCATAGTGCAAAATAATTTTTTACTTACACTTGTATGGCTTAATCTTTGAATCAAACATATGATTTCTAGTAGCATCAACCAATTAGTTCAAGAGTTTAATGCATAACGAGCGAGTCCAGGTCTCCACTCCACAATTTGCCCCCACCAGACCATGAATGGCTATGAACCATTCGGGGACTTTATGAAGAAGTGGGTTTAATTCTCTCCCCTAAAACAAATTAAGAAAAATAGGCAAAATTTGGTGACTTTTTTTTTTAAAAAAATTTAAAGAATTTTTTGCTGAAAAAATGAGTTAGTATTGCCTTTTGGCAAATTTTCACCCCAACAAAAAGTATTGTTGTCAACTTGCCAAGTCCACAAGTCATCTTGTGGATTGCCCAAAGCTCTTCAAACTGCTCAAAATTAGATATTTTACAAACTGCCCAATTGCCTAAAATTTGTTCCTTGTCTACCTAAACTTCTGCCCTAAAAAAAAGAAAACTGCCCAATTTTCATATTTACCAAAAGGGTTCAAACCTGTCTCTTTTTTCTTTTTCTTTTTCTTTGAGGGTTGTTTTAACATATTGGGAACTTGATGGGAACACATTGAGATCAAGAAACAAAAAACAAAAAAAATCTCATTTGCCATATGCATTTCTTTATAGCCTAACTAATTTTGGTGTTTTATTCTACTATGTATTCAAGCTTTTTCTTTGATGGGACCAATGGCCATTTGCTAATTTCAATCAAGATGTGAGTCAATGATGGGAAACATTGGTTACACTCTAGAACAAGCCCTCATAGAATGAGTTACTATTTAACTTAATACAATGGGGTCTCATATTATAAGGCTAGATGCATGGAATGTAAGCCCAATAGGGCATAATTGATTTAGGGGCCATATATTACAATACTTTCTTAAAGGTGTATCCACACTTATTAAAATGATGTTAATCAAATGTCAAAAAACTCACAAGTTGTAGATCTCTACATTTAATGTTAAAGTAACCACTAAAACTTACATGGTAATTAGAGTTAATGTAATGTTAGTAGTGTGTTAAGTCTTTAAAAAATGTTATTTAAATAATGAAGTTCTATAAAAACAAACTAAAATTGCAATGGTTAATTGCTTGTTTAAAAATTGATGAGATAACTGAATGTTAATTTTATTTTTATTTTTTTTAAATGTCACACTTTGAGTTGTGCATGAATTTGGAGTTATGAGCATGCAATGAATTTTAAATTGTGTGCAAGTTTTGTTCTAAAATTTTGCACTTTAAGGCTTGTGCAAATTTTTTTTTGAAGCTTTGTGTTCTAAGGTTTGCACAAGTTCTAGACTTTGCACACAAGTTGTGTTTTACTATGAAGTTCTATTATGAATAATATTTTTTGTTATTCATTTTGACTCTCTAGAATCTTTACAACTTTGCAACATTTCAAATAGCTTCATGAATTCACAACCTCCTCCAACTCGTTAGCAACTTCACAACTTCATTACTTCCTCTAACCTACAACTTTTTGATCCACTAATGATCAATGGTTTGACAAGTTGCATTGATTCCATTGCAAACTAACATTGTTTCACAAAATGAAATCAATGTATTTATTTCAAACTAACAAACAAGAATCTCAAATCAAAATTCCAAATGTTAATAAATAAACTCAATTTCATCATGAGTAGAATCAAGTACTTTAAGAAATTGTAAAAAGATTACATAGAACATAAACTACAATAAAAGGTAGAGGAATGCAAAGTGGCAAAGGTGGGAAACTTGGGAGAGGAAAGAATACCATTGTCCTTAATCTTAGATCAAACTCCTCTTGTGAAGTGAACAATAAAGCTAATTAACCAAATTGAAAGTACCAAAAAACTATTTCATTGATTGAAAACCAATGAAAAGAATTCATAAACAAGTCTAGGATGTGGTTCATTTAAAGATCAATTCAAAACAACTACAACAACAAATGGACAAAATTTGTAAACACGGTGAACGTAAATGGGAATTTAGTGCTACCAAGGAACAACCCCATGTGCAAATATGTTGAGGATACATGGATTGCCAAAAAGCCGCCACAAAAGCAATTAAATGTTTTTGGATCTTGGCCAATCATAAAGTTGAACCCATCTTGTGACAATCTAATGGTCTCCCATTTTATACCCTAGTGTCAAAAATAAATTCAAAGAACAAAACTTTGTAAATCAAATATTAAATCTTCAAAAATATAATGTTTGTTGAAATGAAAATTTCAAATTTAATTAATTACTCGACATACAAGTGTTGAAGTGCCAAGGTAATACAGAAGTGTCCAATTTCTCATGTTTATATGGGCAAAGATGAATAAATAATTTGCACCTTATGTTAAATGTGCCAAGCAATATGGGCTCAAATGGGGGCGATGTTATTGGCCATACTCTAATACTTCTTCTAAAAGTCCCATTATCCAAGAACCCTTTCTAGGAATGTTTTTGGGATCCATTACAAATGAAAAAGGGATTCAAATAGATGAATTTTTGTTTAATATGGATGGAAACAATGATGATGGATTAATCATATTCATGAATCATGAATTAGCCAATGTTGTGTGATTTTCCTTATCGGAAGGAACAATTGGATAAAGGTTGGGTATATAGACCCTTGACCATGGTTCTTACAAGATTCAAGAATGGGTTTGATATTTAACCATGGGTTTCAAAAATCAAAGAACCATTCCTATCACCTACTTTAAAATTACCTATTCTTCAAAAAAGACTGCTAGCTTTTTCAAAATTTTCAAAAATCCAAAATTGAGGATTATTAACAAAATCAAAGAACTACACAACACTAGAATAAACTTACATAAAAATATTTTTTATAGTTTATTAAAATTATACAAGCCTTTATGAACTTGATTTAGGGTGGGGTTAATGGATGACAAATGGTGACATGCAACAAAATTGAAAGACTCATTTAGGCCACAATGAAGGTTAGCACCAATGGTTTTTTTTCAAATTTTTTAGGTAGGTTGATTGGCTACAAAGAAAATATTTGTTTCTAGATGTGGCTATCATAATTTGTGTATGTTCATAACTTGCTAACAACAAATTGCAAAGTGTTGTATGTTCAAGTGGCTAAATATTATTTCAATATTTAATTTTTATTGGCTATTGTATTTTTGGCATTGTAGCATTATAGCATTGTGGCAACAAAAATTGCAATATGGTAAGTTTACTAGCTATTGAATGTGAACAGTTGTTGATTTATGCTTTCTTTGTCAAAGGCCCTTTGTATGTTTCTAAAAAAACAAAAGACAACAGATTGGTACCAAATATGTTTATGTGGAGAATTTTATTTCTTTCTTCAAATTTGGCTAATTTTGATAAGGAAATTTTTTTTGGATCTCACAAAAATTAATAAATAAAAACCTTGAAAAATCACACCATTGAATTTGTGTAATATATATCTCACAAAAAATTATTAATATGATTCTTAAACTAGGTGGGGCCTTGCATTTTACCATTCAAAAAACACAATTAGCCAAAACCATTTCATGTGCAGTAGAAAGAAACAACAATGTTTATTGGTGTTATATGAAAATGTGTTTTAAAATTGTAACCATTCAAAAAACACAACTAGCCAAAACCATTTCATGTGCAGTAGAAAGAAACAACAATGTTTATTGGTGTTATATGAAAATGTGTTTTAAAATTGCAATGTGAAAAAGATTACCCCCAGTGTTCACTCACTTTTATGTATACAAATAAAATTTATAGAGGCAACAGACATTGGCTCAATGTGATTTAGCAATTTGTTGCAAAAGGTGTTAAGCCTAACAGGTAAAAAACAAAGGTCTGATAACCCCAATTTGAATATTTCCAAAAATAGTGAGAAATAACAGAATGGAGCAAACTAATTTTTGCACCTTCCATAAAACCACATATCATACCCTTAAACAATGGAAAGAAGAAAATCTTACTAATTTTTTAAAAAAAAGGTACACATTTTTCTCTAACAAAGCAAATTAAGGTGGGTGAAGTTGTTTCAAATACTAGAATCAAGCATGTCCTATAATTACTAAATGGTTTCGCCAATGATGAGAGGCCTTGGTGGTCCAATTGCTGCATCAACATGGCTTATGTAGTAATCTTGCAACACTTATACCATGAAATGATGATAAAACATATCATGAAATTTTAGGAAAATCTCAACAAAAACATGATTGTGATTTGAAAACATTTTCTTAGATTTAGTTTCCAAATGAATATTAATTGGGAACATGGCGAGAGGAAACAAAAAACAAGAAATAACATATGTGATTTAGACAATAGGCATGGGTATTCACATATTTAAGACAAAACAAAAACAATGTTTTGAGCTGCTCTCAATTGTGCATGGCAGCCACACCATCAAGATAACCATAAAGTAGAAACCACACCTCACTAATCATATCTATGAAAAACAGAAAAACCTCCGCACAAATGATTGTAGTCATAACCCTTATGAAGTTGTTCATAAAGTACTAGACCACCATCTTCATCATGAATGGTAGTCGAAACAAACTACCAAAACTACCCACTGATATCATCATTAGCTCCCAATGATAGATGATGGTTAACTCCCAATGATAGATTATGGGTGTAGATTACTATATAATAAACCTACCTAAAATCAGAACAAAACCATTGTACAAAATATGCATCATCCTAAGTTTCCATTACATATGTTTTGGGTACCAAATAGAGAACTTATAAATCTCCTTAATAATCAACCACATACTTCATAGTGCCCTTGTCATCAATAAGGAATTTGCATACAAAGGTAAAAGGTATGTTATTACACAAGGATTTCTGGGTTCACAACTTAATAACAATACCCAACAAAACTACAAATCAACAACAAAAAAATTATCAAAGTAGAAAGAAGATCCATATTGCAACTCCTCTATTGGCTGCTTGGTATCTGTAATATAGTACTTTCACCGCATGCTTCCATGATGGGTCACTTCAACCTTCAAACCACGTAATGCCTTCTTGATCTACACCAAATCACAAAATGGCACAAACAACAACACCACGCCAAAGACACATGTTTAAGCTTCACGAACAATCATATACAATTCAAACTTTGGCATATAGACATTATAGAAGTAATCATTTACAATGCAAAAGATGTTTAGGCAATAACTTAAAGGAAAGCTTCAACAATTCAACTCCACAAAACTAGCATGACAGATAATATCTTCCCCTACAACCACATGCAACTTTTACATAGGTACATTATGCATTTAGGAAGTGTGATGTTATCTTGGGAATCACCCATCCCAAGACCATTTTCAGCCTAAGGTGTTGTCTACTTTAAGGTGCTTAATTTCATGGTTTTGATAGGTAGGCATCTAGTGTGACCACTGTACAAAGGTCACAATAAGAAGAATTTGATAAGCTTCCACATTAAAAACATACCTTGTTTCAACTAAAATTAGATAGGGGGCCAAGTACATGCCTATTAAATAGAGTTTGAACAAAATCCAAAACAGGCTTTGATTCGATGAATGTAGTTGTCAACATGTTTGAAAAAACCCACATATATGAAAATGGATAATCCCAACTACTTTTCAAGTGCTAATATGAAATAGTCATATGTGACAACATGTCACTCCTCACAACAATACAAAAATTATCAATAGTCAATCACACACATTCGGTAGGCATGAATAATTAAACCCAAATTGAAGAAGGGGGTGTTGAACACCATGGCTTCTACCAATGTTGAAGGACAAGCCCATTTGAATTGGGCATATACTTTGAAAAACCCCACTGGCTTTCTAACCCATCACCAAGAGGTACTGTCAAACCAAGATTGGGTGAATAAAATGAGCGCCCTATTGGTGGATACATGCATAACAACAAAAGAATTCAAGCAACCAAAATAAATAATTGCACCACTAATAGTCACAAAGTAGTGCTTGTTAGTGCTTGTTGTCCTAAGAAAAAACTCCATATTTCTTTAATTTAGTTTCTTAATGATATAACATAACAATTTGTTAGAAAATTCAAGTGGGTGCCCACATAATCATTTCTTATGAGAAGCAAACCAAAGAGCTATCAGTAAAAGGTGGGCAACAATAACTACCAATGTGTAGTAGGAAGCTCTCAAAGCATGATATCAAAGCATGATATCCAAAACCTATAGGGCTTCCTATGGCACATTAACTTGGGCACCTACTAATAACTATTTAAGGTGATGTAGGTATGGATGCAAGGCAAACTTGATCACCACCTTGAATGGTCATTCCCTTCTAGGTCTATATATCACAAACAATTCTTCGACATGGGTACAACATATGCACATATGTTTGTTTACAAAAACTCAAAATTGAGACTTTTTCATGGAGGTGACTAAAAAACGATTATTCACCACAAGAATCCTTACAATCTGCTCACTTACAAGTTACATTAAATGTTTATTTCCCAAAATGAAGGTTTGCTTACCCTTTCCCTTTGAAGCTTTTGAAACTAAACATTATACTACTCCAACCTCCTTAATGTTAGATGTTGATCTCTTCCACTTGGGATTGTTTACATTATTCAAGTTTGGATAACTTGGATTTTCTTAAACAATATGATTATTTACAATTTTATATTCATTTGTATGGTTAAAAGAAAGACAATGGAACTATAGTTTCAATCTCTACATATCCCTAATGAATTCCAAGAGGGTTTTTAATTTTTATTTCTTAATACAAAATGAAAAAAAATAATTCGTGGTCTTTCATAAAACCAACAAACTTTCATTTGATCTAACTTGAGTTCATAGTATAACATTAAATGTCATACCTTAGTTTTAAAACAAAGCTTTTCGTGGTAGAGTTGCTTGTTTTGTGACATCACACATTAAATCAATAAACTCATATTCATACTTCAATTTTTTTTGGTATCAAAGTTTTAATACCTTGATATTCATACCCTTATGTACAATTTTTGAACTTTTTAATATATTGATACCACCTAGTATGCATTTTCAAATTTTTACCTTAATACCAATATTGCCATGGTATATAAATTTGAATTTTATTCCAATACCCAAATTAGTTTAGTATGTTAAAAATTCAATATCAACCCAATATTGGAAGGTACCTTAGTAGGTTCAAACTTGAACATTGAATGTGGTCGCATTACACTTTCTCAATGTAAATTAAAATCCTAGTTTTCTCTTTCAACCTTTAGCTTTTTGAACTTGGTGAAAGTTAGCAATTTGCCTTGTAAGTTGTGTCGTGGTGCTTTGCTTTATGACACCAAAACAAAGAAAACCAATGATATTCTAACTTCCTTACACCGAAAAAAAATCAAAGATTTTTTTAAATAAAAAAATAAAAAAATAATATAGAGCTTTGTTAGACTAAAACAAAGAAAGGCAATTTTGTTAATTTTTGTTCCACCAAAGCAAAGAAAATCACACACATCAAAACTTATTCAAATTTTCCATTTGATTCATGTTTTGGTTGCCTAAATCCAACTTTGTTCATGTGTTTGGTTGCCAATTTTCCTATTGCAATTTGAACATGGTCGCCAATTTTCCTTCTACAATTTGATTGCCTATTTCCCTATTACAACTTGGATACAGTTACCCACAAAATTTGTGATGGCGAGAAACTAATAGCCACAAGTCCTTTAGTCAACAATTACCTCAGTAGCCACTATTCCCCCCCTTCCAAACCCAAATATCTGGCTATTCACCCCCATTAAAACCACACATGGCTACCACTTGTCAGAAATATATCGCTCGTAAGGAGCCACCTAGGCTACAGAGTTTATAAAACTGGGGGGAAAAAGGGCTATTCTCTACGACTTTATTGCCATAAATGCGGAGGAACAGCGGCCCGTGGGGAAAAAAGGCTTCACAAAAAGAAGAAAAAACATAGAAGCTTTTTCAGCTGCCCACAATTTCGAACTGCCCGGATCTTTGGCCTCTGACGCAGATTGGATGCTGGCGCACAACGGAGCTCCTGTTGCTGCCCAGAACACCATCGCTCTCGCTGGAACGATCTGTCTCTCGCGCACTCTCTCTTTCTCGATCTCTTTCTATTGTTTTATTTGCCCCTGGTTCTGTTTGTGCGTGTTTTTTTCGGGAGGTTTTCTTTTTCTTTTCCTTAGTGAAACAAAGAGTGCGAGAAATGGCTCCTATCGCTGTTGGTGACAAGATTCCTGACGGAAAGCTGTTTTATTTGAACTCCGATGGCAAGCCTACGGCTTTCCCTGTATACGAGTCCTTGAAGGGGAAGAAGGTGGTTCTCGTTGCTGCTCCCGGTGCCTTCACTCCGACTTGCAGGTTAGATCAACTGCCTTCGCTCTCATGTGCAGTACTTTGTTCACTCCACAGCTGTTGTATATGTTTTATCTTGTTTGTTTGTGAATTTTCTTCTTCTTTTGTTTGTGAGATGACCCTTGCCGTGTGACATCTGGTAGTCTGACGAGCTGAGATTGCTATTGGAAGATGTTCGTTGTTCGTTGTTTATGAAGTAATAGAGATGTCGATACTCTTTTCTTGATCAAACGATCAACGTTGCTATGTCTCTGTTCATTTCCTTAAAGATCTGCACTGCAGATTGGGAATTGGAGGTTCTCGACCTTGTTTTGCGTCGTTTAGAGTATTTGTAGTTTGTTTCGCTGCTCATGTGAATGCACTGTGTCGTGGTATGTTTCTTGTGGAATCATTTTCAGGCAGTTTTGATGTTTCATGCTTGATATCGATGATCAGTCCTTCGTGCTCTGTAAGTTACAGTTAAGGTGCAGAGTCTTCCGTAATGTAGACCCCAGAAACTGCCTAACAAACTGCTGTGGTATGTGGGAAACTGTTCAGCTTGAAGCACATCCCTAGTTTCTTGGATAATGCTGAAGCCATCAGGGCCAAGGGTGTGGACGAGATTCTTGTCCTTACAGGTTTGATGTCCTTACTCTCTTGCCTTGAATTTTGCTTTCAATGGTTTGGAGGCATGAACAAGGTTTTTTGGCCTGAGGAGGATCCAAGGCACTAGAAGGTTACTACTGCTAAGCTCATCTATCCTCATTTGTTTTGTTCTCTTGGTGGACTCATCACAGCATAGTCTGGATTTGTCACACATGTTATGATGCCTTTGCAACATACCTAGTCTTGATGCGTCACACATGTTATGATGTCTTTGCAACATGCCTTGTCTGGATTCATCACACATGTTATGATGCCTTCACCTGTGTGCAACATACCTAGTCTGGATTTGTCACACATATTATGATGCCTTCACCTTTTATGCAGTGAACGACCCCTTCGTTGTTAGCCAATGGGAGAAATCTTATAGCGACAAGAAAGACCTCAAGTTTTTGGCTGATGGATCTGCAGAGTACACCAAGGCACTTGGGCTGGAACTTGATCTGTCTGCTAATGGCTTGGGCATCCGTTCCAAAAGGTATGCACTCCTCATCGACGATTTGATAGTCAAGATAGCAAATGTGGAGCAGGGTGGAGAGTTTGTGCTGTCTGGTGGAGAAGATATCTTGAGTGCTCTCTAGAGCAGCAAGCAGCTCTTGAAAGCTTTTACCAGGGTGGTGAAAAAAGAAAGAGTAGACAGGTGATCCGTCCTTGGAACCTGGCTACTTTTGATGGCAATGAAAAGTATCCATATGCTTATGTCAAACTGTGTAAACAGGAGACACATGTTGCTTGTGTGATGAAAGGCTTATAGGCAGTACAGCAGTTCTCTGTGCAGTTTCTTCATACTTTTTTGTGTGTGTATTGTTGTCTTCTTGTCATCCGACCCCACTTAATTTTTCTACATTCACTTCATGCCATAAGTAACACCTGACCCCAGAAAAGTAGGAATCCATCTCCCACCCTCCATATTTCTGCAGTGAGCTTTTTGCTGCTTTGATTTTCTGCATCACATGTGTAGGGTAAGGACTGAGAACAGGCCCTCCTGAGAAATGATTGCCCCACCAGTCTTGTGTGGGCCAGAATTCCCAGAATGGCCCATTTGAGGTCCTTATTTGGCATAAGGGACTGGTAGCATTTTGCTTTTGAAGTGGATGGCTGTGATTTTATTTGAGAGGAGAGGAGGCACCTTACATGCAAGGTTTAAGTGTAAGGTGCCATCCTCTCTTGAGATGAAAAATTTGCTGATGGTAAGGCAACCTCACAACATACACGAAAAAAATTCTACCTGTTCTTCACGTAACCCAGAAATGCATTTGCGGGCTGATTGGGAGGCAGAAGTGGGAAGTGTGAATTTTGAACAGGTTCCCTGATGTTTCCTTGACTTTTAACACCAGAGAGCAGCTCGTCAATGGCCAATTCTGCTGTCCTCACTGCACATATGCTGGGTGAGGGCTCACCTGGCAGAACTGGCCCTTGACAGCCCCTTCTCTAGTACTCTGCATGTAACCATTTATCCTGGGCAGCCCAAGTGTATTTGGAAGGCTGTATCTATAATACTATCTGGTACAAGGAGAATGAGCTTTGCAGTGACAAAATGTGGACAGTTTGATGGCTTGGCTTTTTGTGACTAGGATTTAGCATCATTTTCATTGGGTCCCACAATTCTGAGGAATGTTCACCAGGTGTTACTGTAAACCATGAGTTCATTTTTGGGAACTGCACAGAACATTTCTTCTTTTGACTGTTGCTGGTTTGAATTTGCAATGACTAGGCAGAACTCTGCAATGAGTCAACTTCAACATGCAATACATATTGTTAGTTATTGAGAGATGCATGATGAGGAAGAAAAGATTGAAATGTTGGCAACATAGTTACCCCAATTCCTGTTCCATATCCTTAGAAGGGGACCTGAGAGTTTCCTTACTGTAACTTAGGTTACCATTAGTATGGATGACCAGTTTACCAACAAGTTGATCATTATTGGATTGATTACCATGGGAAAAGATTGACTTTTGTAGTGAGTTGAATCTACAGCCGCTTGCAGATTTGATCTAGATCATCTACTCCAATTAGTGTAATGGCTTTGGCAACCAGCTTCACTAGATAAGCAAGTGATCTAGTAATTCTCTGTACGCTTTGTACTATTTATTGAGTTTTTGGGGTGGTTCAAAATTTTCAAGTTTTTCCTTGATGATGTGTTTTGGCCTTTTTGGTTAATAATAGTCTGCTATATATTACATGCGGTGGGTCCACTAGATTTAGCTGCTCTTTTCTTTGTCTATATGATATGTTTCTTTTAGTTGTCAGCCAAATTTGACTTTTTTTATGAAGTTATCCCTAAATGTAGGGCTCACTACACAGTTGCTGATTGATTTATGATTAGTGTAAGCTGTGTGATTGGCTTTGCCTGCTATCTATTATAGGAAGATTTCATCCCCTACATGTGTTGGGGTACACCAGATTCAGCTGCTCTTTTTTTGACTGTATAATATCTATCTTATAGTTGTCATAGCCAAATTTGGCTTTTTTTTATGAAGTTAATGCCAAATGAAGTGTTCACTACATGTTGTTGGCTGATTTGTCATTAGTGTAAGCTCTGTGATCGGATTGGGCTCACTTAGAGCACATGGGTGCAACCCTTCAAATCCCTTGAGTAGGTATTAGTCTCTAATCTAGTCAGGATGAAAATAGAGAAGGTTGGGGATTATCTACAGGTTGGCCAAAGATGTCCCAAACAAATCTCCCCCCCTTGCTTTTAATAGGGTAAGTCTCCTTTACCATTGTACATTGGCAGTCCCCTTTCTTTTCTACAATGTACAATTGCCCATTAAAGAAAAGAAATAGTCTGTAGAGCAGGTGTTCCTTTCCCAGTTTTGTGATATCGCTCAAGTCGTGATTATCCATAAGTTTATTTAGCCAAATTTGGCTATATTCAAAATATGAAAGTAGAAAATCTTAAGCACCTTTCAAATTATTGTAGGCAATTGTGTTGATTTTTGGAAATTTCTATTAAAATTTTCTTTTTTAGGCCAAATATATGGGAAAACAAATTCCCAGTTCTTTATGTATGGGAAATGGTTGAATCTTAGGATGCCTAGTTGAGGGAACATTTTGAAGCATCAACAAATTTTTGTGATGAGAGTTGATATTTCAGTATCTGCACCTCTTTTTTTCCGCAAAGTAGAACACACCCATGTCATCTATCCTTTACAATCTTTGTGAATACAAGGCAGATGTTGTATACAATAGAGCCTGTCATATGATATCTATAGTTCTAACAATTAGTTTGTTCTATCAAAGGGAGATGGCATTCAGGGGTTGCAGTTTTTGTTTCTCTGGATTTAGCTCACATCAAATGTTGCCCTTGCCCTTTAATAAGTGCCAAGTAAACTTCACACCAAGGGAATCATGGGCAACTTCTTTGGATTGAGAGAGAGGCGAGCTGGAAGTTATGTGACACACAAGTGATGCAGTGAATAAATACCTCCTCCTTCACAATTTGGTGAAAATGGAGTTTGGTTTAGGGTGGGGCTGAGTTTTTGTTCTTTTAATCTACCTTAAGAAACGCAAAAGCCTGAGGTTTGAGAACTTGGAATTCAAAGGGTGTAAACACCAGGTTCACAAAGCCCAAAAAATGGACAAGTTTTTTTGGATCAGCACTAATCTCATCAGCGGTGTTTGAAAATGATAAAACATGTGCAACATGCATATCATATACCATATCTAATCTAGTAAACACCATGCCAATATAGCCCATCCAAGGAATCATCAAGACTATGTTCCACAACAAGCATCAACACAAACACCAATCTCATCATCACCATGCACCCAAAAGTTGCACAAACACCTACACATTGGAAACAACAACAATAAAACTCCCACGAAAGATTCCTTCACAATATTTTGATCACAAAGTCACACACGGGGATTCATAGACATCTCAAAATTCTTCATGTTCCATTCCATCTTCAAACTCAATATCACATTCTAATTCATCATCAAGTCCAATTCATGGATTAAATGGCCAACTCTTGTTGATAATTATCAATTAGTTGAAATGGTTAATGTTCACCTTGCACTTGAAGCTTTTTGACCACATTATGCATCAATTTGTAACATTCCATTGGTAAAAGGAGTAACAATTGTTCATTGTATTTCGCAATTAAAATTGATGTCTTACATAATTGTTGATTAGGTGCATGCATTTAAACCTAGATATCCTTTGATTCAAACACATTCTTAGAAATGTGAAAGAGTGCAAGGGAACAAGTCCCAACATTCATTAATTAATTCTTAACTAGGAGTTGAAAACCTTAGGTCGTTTTGAATCTTTGCACTATTTAACAAGTCTTAAATACTCTATATTAAAGTGGGGTGACATTCCCAAAACAAAAATTTGACACAAGTTATGCCCATTTGAGAGACAAATTACCAAAATGATTCCAACCATTTAATTGTTTAACAAAGGGTTAAAATCAACTCACATTGAGAAGGTGGATATGCTATTGGGAAACTCTATTCAAGAGTTACAACTTTGCCATTAAAAGCTTTCAAATTGGAGGTAAAATGAAAAAGTTACGAACTTGTTTAGGAGTTTAAAACAAAATGTCATTTTGATGTAACCTCCACAAAAAGCTATAAAATATATTATAAGGAGGAGGGTGATGTGTCCTCCTGAGTTTGGGTTGTGATGAATCTTGTGAATCCATGTTAGCTTGTGATTTGTCCATGCACCATTTTGGTTCCAAATTACATTAATCATTTTCTTTTCTTGGTTTCTGCAATTTGGCATGACCATGAGCTCAACTTAGGAGCTTGTTTTAATCATATCTTCAAGATCCCACACCCTTTTCCTTATTGGGAATTAATGAGCACATATTTATTTTTCATGCCATTGCAAAACTAAAAATTTATTAGGTTTTTTACCATTGATAACACTTGACAAACTTAAGTAAATGTGTCACTTCAACTTTCCAAGTTTCCATATTTAACAAGCTACCAAAAATAATATGAATTGAAAGTTATCTTTAATTTCCCAACATCCTAAAATGTTGAATTGCACGGTATTGTTAAGCGCAAATTTAACACCTACTTAACACCTTAACCTAGGCTACTCCCCCTCACCCCCTTGTGGATGATCAAAGGGAGTAGTCATAGTTAATTACTTAGATTTCATAACCTTACTCCTTTCATAACCTAATTGTCTTCTTTGGTCTTGGTTATATTTTCCTTCTCCTATTTGTTACAAATAGTCGTCATGTTTATTTTTACCACCTTTTTTCTCTTTTCTTACCCAACTATGACCCTAATTTATGCATACTCATGCAAACATCATCACTCCTAAATGCCAACTTGTTACCTAAACTCCACACCCCTACTTCTTCTAATAACTTCCTTCCTTGGTTCTTAATTATATTTCCCTTTTCTTGTCTATCATACATAGTTGTCCTATTTCATTCTACCATTTTGTGTCTTCTTGCATTTAACCATCTACAACCTTAACCTAATGCATATTCATTCAAACATCATTATTCATGAATTCTAACAAGTTTTGGTACACAACAAATCTCACATCTTAAAAAAAAAGGTTACAAGGTCTTATTTTTACATTCAAGTTTTCCCACTCCTTGTTCTAATTGACACCGGCTAACTTGACCTCTATACTACCTTCCATTATTACAACTCTTATCTCTACTAGTACATACACCTCAAGAGCTTTCTGCTTCACCTCAAACCAACCCTTTCACACCTTCACTTTGTGGGGCAGCCCACCCTCCCTAGTTCATTAGTTCTTTTGTGAAGCTATTGTTTTCACAAAAGGGCAAACCTTCATTTGCTTGTTCCTGGGCCCCACACCCAACAACTAAGCAACTTCCTCATATTTTCTACTCCTAGCTCTTAACTTCAACAACAGTTTAAATACCTTTTCTTGACCTCCAACATCCGCCCCCTAGTCACCATGTTCATGAGTTCCCCCCCACTTGCGTTGCCACAACCACCACCACTTGAGGATCTTGCTCCCATTCACTAAAACAAATGTTGATTTGACCACCTCTTGAAAAGTTGGCTTCTTCATGATGGTGTAGCCTCCCACCTTCACCTACCTTGCCCTCTCAAGATATGCCAAGATCCCCTACCTTTTTTTATAACCATCGTCATCAATCATCATTTAAAAAGAATAAAAAGAGGTCAACATCTAGTTTCTTTCCTCTCAACTCCATGAAAACACCACTAGTATTATGTTGCCCTAACCCTGATTGTTTGAAGCTTCTAAAAAGCATCCGCATCCTTCACCTTGTTCATACCCCCTTATCTGGCCAACAAGTTTAGCTAGTCTTAGACAAGGATAAAAAAACCTGACCTTATTTCAACCTACCCCCCCCCCCCCCCCCCCCCCCCCCCCTCTCCACAACAAACCCCCCCATTCTCTTATCAATTTTTATAAACACTCATATTTTTTTTTCCCCTCCTCCCCCTTCTT
>Ga0116227_10002508_pt1 | contig 41494 bp, 27 predicted proteins | sample S1TSphgellanicum_FD_89693 | JGI IMG/M metagenome (GOLD analysis project Ga0116227, IMG submission 89693) | Host-associated microbial communities from peat moss isolated from Minnesota, USA - S1T2_Fb - Sphagnum magellanicum MG | ecosystem: Host-associated > Plants > Peat moss > Unclassified... | reverse complement strand
TTTTTACATTGCCATAATTTTTTATTATAGTTCAATGGATGCCAGAGCGAGCAGCCGTTAAGCACACTTTTATTAGATATTGGCAATTTCAAGGCTTGCATTTGCCATAATAATAATGGCAATTGATGTCAGTTGCCATTTTAGCACACAAACTTAATAGATATATTGGTAATTGCAATGATCAGATTGCCTAGAAAAACAATTTTGCCAATAATAATAATATGCTGGATGCCAAAGGTATTATTATGATGCATGTGAAAATTGGCTGCACCAGAAACCCTAACTATTATGAACAGGGAGGGGGTTTGGATACTGGAACTTATCAACATACAAAAACAAAGAAATAATTTTCAACAGATTGATACCTACTAAATAAATAACTTATTACTTATTTACAAGTTGAACAGTGTTGGGGTATATTTGTCGTCTCCAGTCTATTCCCATGGTCAGCTGTATGTTGCTATCTCAGGGGTCCCAAGCAGTGCAAACATCAAGATTTTCAGTGGCGAGGGTCCCCATGGATACATGCAGAATGTTGTATATAAAGAGGTTTTGAAAATGTAGTTTGTAATTGTAATTTTGTAATATGTACCATCAAATACACACACACCAGTGCATTAGGCACGGGGTTCAAACTTCATCCATCTGTTTTGTCATCCATCTGTCCATTCGTTCAGTCATTCATCCATCTCGTCATGGTCTGTTTACTTCAATGGGGCGGAGAAAGAGTGGAATATAGATGCGACGTGACAAAGAAAGCAATAGGAAGAGATGGCACACATGCCAAAGCCCTACAATGACGAGACAGATGGATGAAATGATGCTTCACATTCGTCCTATCATGGTCTGTTTACTCCAACGGGGCGAAGAAAAAGTGAAATACACATATATATGTATAGTGAATTAAAAATTAATAATATTTTTAGCGGATGTCATCAAATTAAAAATAAAATAAAATAAAATAATTCACCCAACCGAGAATCTGACCAATTTGTTTCATGGTGAATTCTCTCAAAATTATGAGTTAGAACTCTCAAAAAAATACAAAAGGATTTTTTTTCACAAATTCCCTTATTTCAAAGAAAAAAATTGCAATTTTTTTGAGAAAAGCATTTTTTTTTTTGGTAGGAAAAAATATTTTGTCACATTTGGACACAGGTTTTAGTGTTTGAGACAGTTTGTTTTTGTTTTTGCCAGTTTTCTATAGTTCGGATAATTTTTTCCAAACATTAGAAAAATTAGTGCTACGTGACTTTTTTGGCATACTCGCATTTAGTGATTTTTTAAAAACAAATTTTGTGATTTGTTCAACCAAAGATATGGGAAAACATTTTGTGTTGTACGATAAGCTGCTGCATGTCGCCTGCAACACTTGGCCGTCAGTGTGTAATATACTTTTTTGGCACATATGTAATGTACCGTCAAATACACACACACCTGTGCATTAAGCACGGGGTTCAAACTAGTATCATTTAGGGCAGGACAGTCCATGACCTAAATTTGGACCTTGTTGGTATTTTAGGGCACAGTTACCTAGGTAATAGACTAGGTATAGACCTAGTGTACACAATCAATGTGTTTTGTGATGTAGTAGTAGCCAAAGTGGCGCTGATCCACCCGAAGATTTAGCCAAATTTGGCTAGAAGCTAAATATGAAAGTAATTTTATTCTAAAACGTCCTTTATATTTTTGGCTACCCTACTTTGAACCATGTATAAATATCTGGTGAGTTTTCTTTTTGAAATTTTTGGTCAAATTCTTCTGGCTATTGAAAATCTCCAAAAACCACTTGATTTTAGCACTTTTATTTTTTAATAGGTAATAGCTTTTTGGCTTTATTTAGCCTAAAAGTGAACATTTAGTCAATGTTTTTCTTTGTCAAATTTTTGATGTTGCCAAAGTGGTGTTGATCCACATGAAAGATTTAGACAAATTTGGCTAGAAGCTAAAAAATGAAAGAAATTTTTTGAAACATCCCTTATATTTTTGGCTACTCTACTTGAACTATGTATAAAAATCTGGTGAGTTTTCTTTAAAACTTTTGCTCAAATCCTTCTGGCTATTGAAAACCTCCAAAAAGCACTTGATTTTGGCACTTTTAGTTTTTTATAGCTATAGCTTTTTGGCTATATTTAGCCAGCAAAACAAGAAAAAGGCTGCACTGGTACACAGTAGGTACCAGTCTAGTTTGAACTGGAATGTAGCTAGCTAGCTTCTAGGGATAAGGTACACGCAAGCAAGAGAGATAGATGTATGATATTTTATGGATGAATTATCGACGGCAGATATGGATGGATGCATCCATCGGGTCGTCTCTCTCCTCACGCGCTTTCGTTGGTGGGTGGGGGAGAGCTGCAGTAGCAGCAGCGATGGTGCAACCACCTCCTCCTCCGCCTCCTCTTGCGGCCTGTTGATTCCAGGGAGTTTGCTTGTGGAGTATTTGGATCCGGAGAGGTTTTCCTGGAGATTAGGTAAGGTTCTCTTTCTTGGACGAATTTTGACGTTTTTGTTTCGGTATTGAGGAAGAATTGATCCTGAAAAAGGCTTTTGTGGTTGTGGAAACCCTTGCAGGGAGGGAGGTTTGTAGGTTCCTAAGAGGAGAAGAAGAAGAAGATGATGATGATGGAGCAGCCTTTAGGTTCGTTCGCAGTTGAGAGCGAGCGGTCGTGCCATCAAGCTCACAGGCAGATTTTATTGCAACTCTCTTCTCTCTAGTTTTGGAGGTGGAAGAAGAAGAGTGTTTGTTGTACAGGGAGTGCGTATCTGAGTAGGAAGGACAAAAATATGGTGGAATATAGAGAAGGTTTCGGGGAGATTTCTATGGGGAAACAGTCACATGGCAGAGCAGCTCTTCTTGGTTATGCCATGGCGAACAACGCACCAGCGAATGCGTGGTTGGATGTGAGAGTGATTTATGTCAGAGTCAGTGGCTGTCCTTTGGACGATGCTCCTGAGTCTCTGACTATACGCTTTCCTGCACGGAGCATAGGCACAGCTTTCGAAGTGAACGGGGGAAGGATCTCGCCCTCGGAGGAAGCTGTTCTGGTTCTCAGGAGGGATAGAGTGGATACGGAGACGGCGGAGGCAACGTACGTGAGCACAGACAATCTTCGCGCCAGTGGCTCCGTGTCTTTCGATGTCTTCAACAAGGACGAGGCGCTCCTCAGCGGGACTATAGAACAACAACAACAACAACAGTCTGAGGAGCCGCCTCCTCCTCCTGCTCCTGGTTCTGCTGCCAATGCAGCAAACAGCACGAATCTAGAATGGGAAATGGACTGCAGCTGTGTGGTTGGACAGGCGGGATGCGTGTTCTTAAAAGGCAGAAATGATTCTTCTTACCCTAGCATGTCTCTCGTGCATCCAGTCATGGAAGTCTGCATTGTGGGCCGATTCTCGGGGATGCCAGTCATCCTCTCACAGACTGTGCAAATCGTTGCCCGCAGGCGAGTGAACCGCCAGATCACTCTTGATGCTATCCCTGAGTCGGAAGCAGTTGGAAGAATTCAAACCAGCCTGATGGCAGTGGATCAGCCCCAACTGGTGAGTTTCTCCTTGAAGGGTTTCTTCCCCCGACCTTTTTTCAGGTCTCTTTTGTCATATGCAGCAGAAAATTGATCAAAGTGCATAAGGAGAAGAATATTGTGTCTACCTGACAGTTGCTGGTTACTCTGTTGTGCACTGAAGGCTGCTGCATTGCCTCCTGAGCAGAGTTTGACACATGCCAAAAAGTATGTGTCCGTTGCAACAAGGCTGCTCAAACTTCCATCAAATTGAAAGCTCTTAGATTTTTCATACTCTGGTTGATGGGACGGGTCCCTCAATGCTTTCCAGTATGCTCTTCATTCTCAAGCACGTGCTCATTGCTGTGTGTTTTCAGGTGGCAGGATCCAACCCCTTTATGGATCTCACAGACAAAGCTACGACAGCATTTGGCTATGGCTTGGAAGGCAGTGGGTATGGGGAGTCTGATGGAGAGATGACATGGTTCAATGCAGGTGTTAGGGTGGGTGTGGGAATTGGCTTGGGCATGTGTCTTGGTGTTGGCATCGGTGTGGGCTTGATGGTCCGCACATACCAAGCCACCACAAGGACCTTCAGAAGAGGGTTCTTTTAACTTCCATGGCAGGCTTCTGCTTTTCCTTGTCATTGTGGATGTTTGCTTAAGTTTTGTAGGTAGATGTAAATGACATCTTTGCATTTATTATTCCTATTATTGCTCCAGTTCTTACTTGGTGTCCAGGGTTGACATTTTAGAAGCTGTGACAGCATCATGGATTGTGCAGATTTTACCTTTAGATGAACAACTTGTTTGTTGTGCATATAAGAGCTGTCACATTCTGCTCCCATACATTATGCATCTTTTTTTTTTGTATTAGCTCCAGGGTGCCCTTGGTTCAGAGCAAAAGTTTGGCTGCTTCACATCAGGAGCAAATTTGTATGACATAGTTAAAAAGAGATTGTTTCTGTTCTTGGCATGAGCTGCCATTGAGTAAACAAACTTTTTCACATATGTAGCAGACAGCTGGAACATTGGTGACAGCTTGTTTGATGGCTTGTGAACCTCCTTGTTATGAGCTGCTTCTAATTGACATTGTCTGTTGTGTCGCAGTCATCGTCAAAGTCATGGTACAGTTGTTCCACAGGCACACTGTTTCCTGCTTTTGAAGACCCACATTTTTTCTGGCTTGTGTGCGTAAGCAGAGTCCTGTGGCAGGAAAGGCTTTCATTTTGCAAATTCCCTATTTTGTTGTGGTCATTACACTATGGTGTGCTGAAAGGGGGTCCCAGCCGCTACCTTCTATGTAGGCGTCTTTGTGCCTCAGGCTTAGATGCTTCCTTGTACAGGGACAAGCAGGCAAATGGACAAGCTAAAATGAAATGAAGCTTACAATCACAAGCTTGCTGCAGCTTAAATACGGATACTGTTTGGACATTTTGGTTTAGCTATGTGCTTGCCAACATCACGGGTCGAGGATTATGTATCCATGCCCACTGCAGATGACCAAGTGAGGGAAATGCATGGAACACTGTCATCCAAAGGTTCAGTCTCTTCGTGCACTTCTCATGCTGGTCAAAAAGCTCTCATCCTGTTTGGGTAGAAGTATGTCTTCTGAATTGCAACCATTATCCTCCACTTAAGACAGCCTGAAGTGATTATGGATTTTGCCTTGTGTTTGTCTGTCCTGTATGTTTGTTGTGATATGTCCAAAATGCAAGGCTTTGTAATCCATATCTGGAAGCTCCTCCATGGAGGTCCACCAACTACCATCTTTCAGATTTGTGGAATGACTGGTCTACAAACTCAATTTGCCATGGTAACTTCTTTAGGAACCCCAGTTGCAGGGTCAAGCTTCCACTGTTTCTGTTTGGGTCCTTCGCCCCAGCTAAGTCTCCTGCAAGGTAAAGGGTCCTTTTCTCAGAGGAGATGAATTTGCAGAGAGCAAACACTTATACTCAATGGCATCTACCATATTTACTAGAAGCAAAGTTGGCAGTTTTCTTCTCTGAGATTTCGTGTGTAATAGCTGTTTTGCTGATTAGTGCTGCAAGCAACATATTACATTGCTAGAGGTACTGACTCTGGAGATTCTGTGCTAGGATAGATTGATCTCTTGTTTTTCCTTAGCCTGAGGATATATGCACTTTGAAGTCTCTAAGATTTGTTGTTTTTGGTGTCTTTAGGTGCTACTCTGTGCTCCAAGCTGCTTACTGATTTTCTTTCCAACAGAATCTTGCCCAGAGGCTGTGGAGGAATAGGTGGAGCTGCATGATCTGGTCCAAGTTGTTTGTTATTTATAAGCAAAAAGAAATTGAAAATATTTACCGTGTAGAAAAAGAAATTTGATGATAGCAAAGAGGATAACTAGTTGCATTTGTGGAATGGAAGTGTGGATTTGTTAGTTGTGAGATTTTGGAGATGAAGAATTTGTCGAAGATATTGGAGATGTTTGCAAAGGAAAGAAAACACAACATTGATACTCCTTTTGGTCATAAAGGAGGTGAGATTTTTTAAATATGGTGAAAGAAGTACACTGGGTTTAAATGAAGATTGAAACTCATATTAACATCAAATTTGGCTGAGTTTTTTTTCCTTGATTGTCTTCCACCACTGGAGCTGCTTGTACTACAGCTATAAATATTCTTCAACCTCATGCATTTAATCTTGAGTTCTAGCATTTTATACCCATATTTAATGAAATTTCATTACTTTGCAGACACAAATGTTTAGAGGTTGAAAGAGGGGTTGGGGATGAAAGAAGGGCCCAAAAACGAGGTCACTTTACCACTAGGGCCACAGTGATAAACTAGCACCCACCAGCACACCATCCACTGGATGCCTGTTATTACTCAGTTATGGATGAACCTCAAATGAGTTAATATATGGTTTCACCTCGGTAACCAATTATGTAAGAAACAGGTCTTATATATAGGTAGGTAGGTAGGAAAATAGACAGCTACTAGATAAGTAGATGGTTTATACATAGGTAAGGGCTGTTATTACTACTTACCTACTAACAACCTGCTTGTGGGTTGTTAGTGGGTAGGTAGTAAAAAAGAGCAACTGAGCTAACCACCATGGTTAGCTAGGGAACTGGAACCCAACAGAAAACTGTCTCCTGACCACTTACCATCCATCTTTCATGGTGTGCTGGTGGGTGCTGGTTCACCGTGGCCTAGTAATAGGCCCTTTGCTAGGTTAGAACCCATATTGATGGTGTAGGATGTTTGTCCAGATGGTAGGGGAGACCTTCAAGTAATTGAATTAGCGGTTTCTGAAAGAAGAAACCAATACCAAATTGAAGAAATGGCACATAGAAGAAAAGGGTGGTGATTTTTATGTTGTGTAAAGCCCTAATGGCAAACTTCAGACCTTTATTGGACTTGTGTATGCACTTGCTACACCTCATTAGGTCCTTATTCCAGTAAAGCCCATCCCCTCCGGCTTTATCCTATATAAAATACTTTAATAACAAGGGGTGTGTTACATCATGGCCTTGCCATTTACATTAAAAAGTATCTTAAGGCTAAAGAAGAATTATGAAAATTCAATATTTCACCATGCAAAAATATAATCTTCAAAAAATTTCTCTAAAGAAACCAAAATCCTTTAAGATATCATAACTCTATAATTAATCTCAAGTTTCAACACAAGCCAAAATATCATCTATCAAAGTAGACCTATTGCCTAGGGGCCAAAATCCTTTAAGCTATTGCACTCTATAATGAATCTAAACACAATATCCTTGCCTTGGTAGGCAAGGCTAACAAAGGCAAACAACAATTCACAAAAGGCTTGCAATTAAGGTTGTATTTATGGTGAAAGAACTTCAACTTAAGAAGAAGGAAAACCCTATATATATATATATATATATATATATATATATGTATATAAAGTATGAAAACCCATATATCAAAAGTACAAGGCAAATGTAAACACAAGTAGACACAACCCAAAGAAAAAACAAGAACAAACAATCTACAAAAGTAAGGTAAAAACCCTACGCAAATAGGACCCATGGTTATGAAATGACAATCAACGATAACAAAGAATATCTAAAACAAAAAAGTTGTCATCTGCCACAAATTAGTTGGTCACAGAGGTGCACTGGCTATGATATGCGGAAGAGATGAAGAACCTTGACCAAATGTTGTAACCTATTGAAAAATCGCTATAGCTTATGCACATTGCAAGGTTACGCACACGCATTGTTAATAATAATAAAAAAACATCGAAAGGATTAAAAAATATCGTTGATGACATGCAATAATGGTCTATGCACAAGCAATCAGAGATGAATCAAAACAAAAATGAAGACAACCATATGTATCAATAGCAAAGGGAATGAAGTCATCACCTGGTGCTTGTTCAACGTATGATCATGTCTTTTCTTGAACAATCATTCATTGTCATGATATTTGTTGTCGTCATCAATGCTCACTACACCATATCTGTGCGAATTGGGTCAACAATGACAACATCCATCAAAGTTTGGAAACCGTTTCTGGTGATAAAAATATTTAGTCATCGTTGGGTGTGGTGAAGGAAAAAGTGGGACACCTCCCTATGAACATGTGTTCCACTCTCCAAAGCAATAATTATGATAGTATCCCGAAGTGTGTTGTGGGCTATTGTACACTCATTCTTGCAAAGGCACCGAAACAAATGGGTACCTAAATTGTCAATGGTATGACTACACTAGCACCATGAAAGATGGGCAACTATAAGATGTGGCCAAGACAAGAACATGGTGTTGTAAAAAAGTGGGTTAAAGATAAACGAAATGCAAGTGTGGTAAAACGAATCAATAACCAAGCGCATGCCCTTGAACCCACACATGAACAAAGACGTGCTCACACAATATATGAAGGAACGTCTATTAAAAGAAAGGCAAATTCCTACTCTTGTAGGTGATCTGCCAAAGAAGCCTTCAACTAAGGATAAAATTAAAGCACTAGGCTTTCAAAGGGTGGGACCTGAAAGCGGATAACCTAGGATAACATGATTTGACCATCTTGTAATGCCATTTGGAACAAGGAAATGTTAATATCAACATGTGTTATTACATCTAAAAGAATAAGATGATCATCCTGTTGGAAACAATTGACAAGTGCAAAAGCAATTAATGCCCACACCCAAAGAATGTGAAGGCAACAATTTGAACCATAAAAAAGAATCTAGAAAAATAAGGCGATCATCTTGTTGGAAACAAATGACAAATGCAGGAGTGATCAATGCCCACACCCCAAAAATGTGGGGGCAATAATTCAAACCACATAAAAAACCTTTTCCACATTTTAATGTGTTAATTTGAGTTTCAATCCCCATTTAAATCAAGAAAAGACAATACTGGAACTTGCTGTTTAATCACATAGGGGATGAGATTTCAAAAAATAAGGAAAAAAATACATTGGGTCTCAATGGGGCATGAAACTTAGTTTAATAACAAATGTTGAACTAAGTTTACCATGTCCTTTCTTTTCCTAAACGCGTTCAACTAATCACTACTTCTACTATGTATACTATAATTATATATGTTTTCAAGCATGGTGCATTTAATCCTGAGTCTTAGTATTTCATACCCTTATTTAAGAAAATTTCATGATTTTGCAGACAACAACCAAGAGGGGATGAAGCATGAAATGAAAGGCACAATTCAGGCCCTCAAGGCATGACTTTATGGATAACTCTATTGTCCTTTTGTTTCTTGATTGCCTTCAACCAATCACTAATGTTGTTATGTGTACCTTAACAATGAATATTCTCAAACCTTATGCATTAATCATGCATTCAAACAATTTATATATTTATTTATTAAATTACACATTACAATAATTATTTATCCTAAAAGTCATCCCCAATCCCATACCCAATCCCACACCCTATTTTAATTTCATCCCCTATTTTTGGTTATCCTTAAAGTCCCCAAATTAGGGGATGAAATCAAAAAATTGGGGGTGGGAAGCAAACTTAGGGGATGGAATTATTTCTTAATAGATTTTTTTTTTAATTTCTTAGTTTTGATTAATGACTTTTATTTACTTGAATTTTTGGCTTTTTGATTCCTTTAGGAATAGGGTTTAAGCTTGAAGGATACCAGGGTATAAGGTTGATATTTTAAGGTTTCTTTTTACAATAACATTTGAATTTAGGGTTTGATCTTTTAAGGCTTCTTACATGGAGGTCTATGTGTGGGCTTCTAATTTATTTTCAATATTTATCTTCTCCTCTTAAAAGCTTACACTTGTCATTTTTCATTAAAGCAATCTCTGTTTTTACTTTTCCTTTTTTGTTATTAAAGTTATATGTAAGGTTCCATTTAAAGTTATTTAGGGTTTTATTTAGGGTTTTTTTGTGAGGTTTAATTTTAGGGTTTGGGTTTAAATTTCTTTTCTACAAAAATTTATAGGGTTTAAACAATTTTATTCTAGTTTTTGGGGGTTATCTTTAAGTTTTAATTAAGGGTTTTTTGTTGGGCTACTTTTAGGATTATTTTAAAGGCTTATTTATGGGTCTTTTTTTAGGATTGATTTAAGGTTTCTTGGAGACTTTCTAAGCATCTTTTAAACTTCATAAACTTCAGGGTTTATTAATTTTGGGGGGCTATTTTTAGGGTTATTCTAAAGGTTTGTTTAGGGGTTCTTTTTTTAGGATTGGTTTTAAGGATTCTTGGAGACTTTTTAAGCATCTTGTAGGGTTTTTTATAAAATTTAAAATTCATTTTTCTTTGGGGTTGTTTTTAGGGTTATCCTTAAGGTTTGGTTAAAGGTCTTTTGTGGGGTTATTTTTAAGGTTTTTTGAACTTTTTAAAAGCATATTCTAGGGTTTTAAAAAAGATTTAGGGTTTGGTCTTTGTTAGGGTTGTCTTTAAAGATATTCTAAGGGTTTGTTTAAGGGTTTTTTTTAGATTAGTTTTAGGGTTTACTTTTTTGCAAAAATGTTTTCTAAGGTTATTGTTAGGGGTTGATTAGGGATTTTTTTAAGGCCATTTTAAAAGTTAGGGTTATTCCTTGCACAAAATGGCCTCCTCCAACATTGATGGTTCTGGTTTTTCATCAAATAGCGATGAAAAGATGTTCCAAATGAGACGAAGGCAAAACTAAAGCGTGTTTATAGTTGTAATTACAACTACATACATTCATTACTTGTTCAACTTGAATGAGCTCGAGTTGGGTGCAAAGCAATCGGTTGATCACATCATTGGTGTTTGAAATGTGTTTGCCATTATATAAACAACTCCAAGTTTGTTTAAAACCCTAAAAAAATTAATTTTGCTAAAGTTTAAAAAATTAACCACTTCAGTTGTCCCCACCATCAAGTCCCATGCTCGATCCATTGGTGATGCCCACATTATATGTGGGCAACTGACCAAATTAACCCTGAAACAATGGTTGTTCCAATTTATCTTGTACATGAAACATGGCTATGTTGTCATGTTTGATGCATTTATGTGGAACTGGAACAAAATTAATGTGTGTAATGATGAAATTTTTATTGTATCTTGCATTAATGAGGCTTTGAACAATGAGATTTGATGGCCTATAATAAAAAAGCAAGCCCAATTTGGTTCATAGATTCCTGAATTTTAAGGTTGCATCAAGTTCATATATCATAGATGGGACCTTCATTGAAATTTGAAAGCCTTAAAACAATGAGGCACACAAAACTTGGTTCAACATACACAAGAAAATGTATTGTATAAACAACACAATTTTAATAAACCACCATGGTTTGTTCATTTATCTTGACATAGGGTACCCTAAGTCATATCAAGATGTGACCATTTTGCACCAATCAAATTTATACAAAAATTAGTGGAATTTTTTTGTGCATAAGGATAATTACTTTGAATGCCTAATGGGTGACCCATGTTACATGGGTCAAGAGATGTTTGTGATGCATCAACTTGGGAAGTGAGAGCTTGCCCCATGACATGATTTAAAAATAGTGTATGCATACAACAAAATGCATGTTGGCTATAGAGTGTGAATAGAATGGGGCATTGGAGGTTTCAAATGCAAATGGGAAAACTCATGAAAAGATTTGATTTTAACAAACCAAAGTACAACCATTTGTTCAAAGTTGTTACTATCCTCATTACTTTCCTACACGTGTTGTTTAGACTTCACAACGGAAGTATTAGCAACCACATCATCAATCCAACCGAAATGTGGATATCTTTATGTTTTGCCGTCAAAACCTATTACAAAATGTGGTAATGCAATGGATGAAGATTTGAACCCCAAAGTTAAGGTGAGAATTTCAAATCTTCACACTTACAACCTATGATGCTTAAACCACTTGGCTTAAGTTAGGTAGCATGATCTATGTTTTTCGGGCTAAAAGTTTGACGTTTGTTTTTAATCTAGGCCACTTAGCTTAATTTAGGTAGCCTAGGTTATTTAACATAGGTAATTAGCCTAACTAAGTTAAGTTGGATTTTGACTAGGCAAGTTAGGTTAGGTTGCTTAGTCTAATTAGGTTATGTTATGTTGACTTTTGGCTAGCTATATGGGCTAAATTAGGTTTTTTTTGTCATGTGCAATAACTCATAATGGGTTTATAGATTTTTGACACATGTCATCCATCTATCAAGGTGTTTTTTGTAATGTGTTCACCTTTCAAATCGATTATTGGCCATTGGAATCCAAAAGTTTTTTAATCAAAGCATAACATGTGATTCTTCATATATTATATGTTGTTGCTCAAGTTGATGCGTAAGGCCATTGGGAAATGAAGAAAAATCTAATGCTAGATGTGCATGTAAGAATACCTAGTTATATTCATTTCTTGGAGTCATTAGCTAAATAACTATTATAGCTTGGAGACCTAAATGCATTACTCCAACCACAAAGTCCTTAGGTTTGGCCTTTTGTGGGTCAACTCCCATTATTTCAATGGTTGCAAAACTTGATATTCACAACACAATAATACTTAGTAACATATTTTTACCAAATTTTGATTGGTTGAAAATGAATGCCATGTTTTCATTGTGTTTTTTACAACTTGTCTTATGTAATTCAAAAATGTCCTTTGCAATTAATCACGATTATAATTAATTATAAAATATGTTTTTTGATTACATAGGACAAGTTGCAAATGTATGACTTTTCATAATGTTTTGGGGATTCATAATAACCTTTTTTCCAACTCATTTATCTAGTGTTCATGTGGTGTACTAATGGACTAAATGTTGCCATTTGATTAAATATTTCATAAACCATAAACATCCCCAACCCACAACAATGCATCAATGACAATTTATGGTTCACTAAAAGACCAATATTGATACTAAAATGAACAAGATATAAAATCTTCAATTTTGACATTCTAATCATAAATCAAACATTTCACAACACATAGGTTTTGAAGGCAAAAAAAAATCTTCTTATTTCCACACTTTTATAATAACAACGTTAATCACATAACAATAATGTTTATTTGATGCCTAGAATAATTAATTAATTTTACAAGTTATGATATCCAACCTTAATCAAAACATTTAGACTAGCAAGAAAAAAATTTAATTTTGTAAGGTTAGGTGGATCAAATTTATCCAAAATGTCTCTCCTAAACTATCATTGTCTTTTTGGCATCAATTTGGCAACTTAATTTGTCTTCCCCATAGTTCTAAATTTTTCGGCAAACCCTTTTAAAGAAGTTTTGACAAGAAAAGCTTAGTCACACCATAACCATTGAAGAATGTCCCTTTTCCCCAAGTCACAAAAGTGGCGAAACAAATCCTTTGTTGGAGTTCCTAGGTTTGGGTTTCACTTGCCATCTACACATTCCCAAAATTTCCACCCATATTTCCAACATGCCAAGTTTGAAGAATTAGTTTACTTTGACAAGCTCATAAATCCATTGTTAAATTTCCTCATCTTCACTCTAAACCTGCTACTTTATTCATGTATATGCATTAATTTTAACCAATTTCCAAACTCTAGTATGTAATGGAAGTTAATTAAACTCAAAAGATCTTTAGTCCTAGTGCATAGATTGCGGGCATTTTTCCCAAATAATCACTATCAATACCAAAAAAACCTAAAAACACTTCCATCTCTAGAATCCTCACACACATTTATGCTTCAACTAACACAATCCAAACTAAAAAGAAAAATATTTATAGCTTCATGAGCCACTACTTGTCCCTTCTTATCCTTCACATTACCTCATTTTCCCTTGGAACTTCTTGTCAAATATCTCCACCAAGCCCCACCCACCACAACCAAAGTTCTTTAAAAACTATAAAACAAAACTACTTGTTTTTCACTGCCAAACATAATTCACACCGGCCCAATGCCATATATTTGACACCACCATTATCTTGCAACACAAGACTAAGCCAACACCAAAATAATAAAGCAAAGAAAATTCCATTACCATTAGAAATAACCATCAACTTTCTTGTTGTTTTCTCCTTTCAACTTCCTTGTTCTTTTTAATCAACATCCATTAGGTTTTTATTTATAGTGACCTTCATCCAATTCCATTTCCCCCCACACTGGCAGGTTTATAAAAGGCTATTTGATTAGTTCTTGAACTTTTTGAGAACTGTGATTGTGTATAAAAAACAATTACCTATTTGGATTATTTTGAAACCATGGTTATGTGTCTTTGAGAATCTCTTGTTATTTGGGTTCCATGTTTGAAAACCATTGATTATCAAGTTCTTTTTTTCTGGAAACTGCCCAACATTGAGTGTCATCGTTAATATTTTTTAGAACTTTTTGAAATTGCGATTACATATTGGATTTGATTCTCAAATATTTGAGAACTATGGTTATATATCAAAAGAAATTATTGGATTTTCTTAGACCCACGGTTCTAATTTTTTAAGGACCTCTAATCATCATGTTTCATGTTTGAGAACCTTCATTTATCAAGTTCCTCCTTTTTGATAACCATCCAATGTTGGGTGTTGTTATTTAGTCCTTTGATCCTTTTGAAATTATGGTGGGTTTTTGGACATTTGAATTCCATGTTTTGGCTTTTGGGCATATTTTTGAAAATCATGGTCATATATCAAAACCACTTATTGGATTTTTAAACACATAGCTATGCATCTATGAAAAGCTTTGGTTATTTAATGTGTTCAATTTTTTGATAACCATTCAATTTTGGGTGTTGTTATTCAATCATCTAGTCTTTTAAAAAATTGGGGGGTTGTGGGAGATTTGGGTTTCAAGTTTTGACTTTTGGGCAAATTTTTGAAAACCATGGTTATATATCAAAACCAATTATTGGATTTTTAAATGCATGGCTATGCATCTATGAAAACCTTCGATTATCAAGTGCCCCTTTTTCTTCTTCTAATAACCATCCAATGTTGGTTGTTTTTATTTAATTGTTTGGTCTTTTAAAAAAATTACAAGGTTTTGGGAGATTTGGGTTCCAAGTTTTGACTTTTGGGTAGATTTTTGAAAACCATGGTTATATACCAACATAAATTATTGGATTTTTAGATGCATGGTTATGCATCTATGAGAACCTTTAGTTATCAATTGTTTTTTTTTTAATAACCATCCAATGTTGGGTTTCGAAAATTTAAGGGGTTTTGGGATATTTAGGTTCCAAGTTATGGCTTTTGGGATTTTTTTTGAGAACTATGCTTACAAATCAAAACCAATTATTGGATTTTTAAATGCATGGCTATGTATATGTGAAAACCTCCCATTATTAGGTGCCCCTTTTTTCTTTCTAATAACCATCAAATGTTGGGTTTTTATATATTATTATTTGGTCTTTGGGGGTTTTTGGGAGATTTAGGTTCTAGGTTTCGGTTTTTGGACAAATTTTTGAAAACCATGGTTATATACTAACATTGATTCTTGGATTTTTGGATTCATTGCTATCCAACTGTGAGAACGTCTGATTATAATGTGCCCGTTTTTTTTATAACCATCCAATGCTAGGTGTTGTTACTTAATCATATAGTCTTTTGAAATTTGGGGAGGGGGGGTTGAAAGATTTGGGTTTTAGGTTTCGACTTTTGGATAAATTTTTGAGAACCATGGTTATATATCAAAACTGGTTATTGGATTTTTAAACTGATGGCCATCCATGCATATGTGAAAACCTTTGATTATCAAGTGCCCTCTTTTTTTTGATATTTGTCCAATGTTCGGTGTACCATAACGAAAAAGAACAATTGTAATATCAATGTATAACAACTCACATATCTTTCATAAAGATCACTACACTTAAAGAAAACCTCCATACATTATTCTAATTGTCAATTGTCATGTTAAATTCTAGGGCACATTGAGGAATCACATCTCATTCCAAGTTTTCTCTCAAGAGCTATCATTGCATTTGAAATTCCATTCATGCAATAATTAGATCACAATCCCACACAACCCTTTCTACCCAAAAAGCTTCAACCTTCAACATATCCAACACATTCAATAATAATAACTCCTAAACCCATGAACACAAATGGGATGGACTTACATATTGCCCCATCTTTGTTTCTTCAGCATTAACATAATTCGAGAAGTTTTGACAAGAGAAGAACCCACCCCAAATGCAGCAATAACAACAATCTAAACATATAGAAAGTTTGTAACAAATAGAAATAGACTTTCTCTCACAATTCCCATCATCATAGGTCTCACCCCCTTACCACAAACAAGAATTAAACAATGAGATTTGAATATACAAAACTCAAAATTACAAAAACCACAAGCAAGCTTGCAAACCCCCTAAAACTCTACATCATTTCCCTTGTGTCTTGCTACCATGTTGATCATATTAAACCTCAACAACAACAAGACTAAATTTCTCACACAACAAAAAAAACACAAAAAAAAGAGAAGATGTAGTCCCATTGTCAATAGCATCCATCTCCAAAACAAAGGCACACAACGTAAAAAAACACACAAAATGTCCTCCAAATTGTTGTCAAGATCAAACATTTAGCTCGCTAGAAGTCCCACCTTAAAAAGTCAAACACCTTCCTCCATAGGTAATTGCAGCATAAGTAATACACGACAAGTCGTAGCACGCAAAACAAAAACACCACAAAAGACTTGACAAATCTAGTAACAAACCAAAAGAACTTCCATCGCCAAGATCCAAAAGACTTGACAAACCTAGTATCAAAACAAAAGAGCTTCCATCGCCAAGACCCAAAAGACTTGACAAATCTAGTATCAAAACAAAAGAACTTCCATCGCCAAGACCCAAAAGACTTGACAAATCTAGTAACAAAACAAAAGAACTTCCATCGCCAAGATCCAAAAGACTTGAGAAATCTAGTAACAAAACAAAAGAACTTCCATCGTCAAGATCCAAAAGACTTGACAAATCTAGTAACAAAACAAAAGAACTTCCAAGCTTAATATCCCAGAAATCACACAATCACGAATCATCATAATTTTGCATTGGCACACATAGCTGCCCACCCACTGTGTTGAATGATGAAGACAAAAAAGGAAGGTGATAAACTTCTCCGGCGCAGCTGATATTGACATTCCACACAACCCTACAAACCGCCATCTCAGCCCTAATTCCATGTCACAGTACCTTAGTCGTCTGGTGTTTTCGGAAATTTGGGTGGTTTGAACATTTGGGTTTGGGGTTTCTTGGCACTGCGTTGTTGTTGCCAGGGAATGTCGTCGGGAATGGAAGCGTGACTAACGGACAGGGGAGAGATGTTGAGAACAGTGGAACTGTGACGGACGGGGGTGGGGGTGGGGGCGTGGTGAGGTGGTGGAGATGTGGAGAATGGTGGCAGAGTGACGACGGACAGGGGAAGGAAGGGCCGTGGGGGCGAAAGGAAGGGTTGGTTGGCGGGGGAATGGAGCAGGCGAGGAGGTCGAAGAGGCAGAGAGTGGCAGTGGACTACGCGAGGCTGGACACCTCGGGATTTGCGGACTGTATGCGAGTGCAGCATAAGAAACTGACGCGGGCGGTTCTGAAATTCTCCAATGAAGTCCAAGCCCAAGATGACACCAATTCTCTCAGCGTCTCTTTCCTGCAACCTCACGAGCTCGCACCCCATGTGCACTCCTCGGGTTTCGCAAACCCTTGTGTTGTGCGTGCCTCGCCTCAATCCCGTACTGTGCTTGGCATCAGGTCATATTCTCTTTCCCCATCCACGTAGCCACCCACCCACCCATTCACCCCCTTTCAAAATTCCACAAGTTTCCCTTACCCCACGCTCTCTCTCTCTCTCTCTCTCTCTCTCTCTCTCCCGCGCTTACTCAGCACCCACAACACTAATTTGTCTCCCTGACCTGAAGAATTGTCTCGACTCTTTCATGACTGGACATGGCAGGGGGGTTTTTCTCCTCTCTGTGCTCTTCTTCTTCTTCTTCTTGCCTGATATGGAAACCCTTGAACTGGAAAATGCTGGCTTTCATACAAAAGATAGGTTTTTCTTTAAAGGTTGCTTTCCAGGTAAAACCCTAGTATACTTTAATCTACAAGAGGGTGTGCTTGGACACGTCAGAAGGAAGTGTCAAAGAAAGCTCCCAGGGAAAAATCAGGCACACGATGAATGCATGCATTGTTGCACATGGTTATATTTTTGTACTTATAAGAATTCATGTTAACTCCTAACATCAATCCCATTGGTTCAGCAGTTTTTCCAGGGGGGTTAGTCATGTCAATCTTTTGCAGAAGATGGGTTTTTATCATTGAGCTTCTTCTTCTCACTATGTCTCACTCTTTTGAAGGGTGGGCTGTTTCCAAGCCATTTGTATGACTCTCTTTGCCACATCATGTTTCTCCTCATACCCCTTTGTGTTCTTCATTGCTTCCCAATCCCTAACATGGCATCACAGAAAATGGGACGCTCATTTTATTGGATGCTCAACCCCATCCTAACAAATTCGGTAATTGAGCGAGGCTCCTGCATTTTTGGCTATGACACAGTTGGATGAGGTGCAGGTCTTCAAGCACTCCCAATCTAAAGTGAAGCACCCATGTGCTGCGCTGCATTGGTTTTTCAGTAAGCTGTTGTGGTTTTTCAGTAAGGCATGCTAAAATACATCTTTTGCATGAAGCACATTATTCAGCTTTCCCTTTTTAGTGTGATCTTCCTCTTTGTAGAAGAGTCCTGGTCATGAGAGGGTGCCTGTTTTTTTCAGTGCACTCAAATGTTTGTCCTTGAAGGCCAATGAAGCCTTTAGACTTGACTGCTATTAACATGGATCCATGGATGCACCTCCAGCCCCACATTTGAAACATCTGCAGGGTCTTGATGCTAAGGGGTTCCCAACCAGGTTATCAATGACTCTATGATCTGGACCCAACCATCCATGAGGGTGGATATCAATGCTAACACTGATCTATATCATGCATCACAGATTCTTTTATTTTCCTCTTGTCTTGCAGTTTGCTTTTGATAGTGTGAACATTGAAGGTCACAATTGTGTTCATTCATGAACTACAGTAGTGTTGACTATTGATCTTGTTAGGTGATTTTTCTTATGACTTATTGATGCCTAGCAATGTTTGTTGATGAATTAGTCCTTATGAGACTTCCCTTAGAAGTTAATCATGGCCAAGGTGAACATGGTGAAATTAAGAAACACAGCAAACTTGGCAATTTTCTTCTTGTGTATGCTGAAAAGATGCAGTGCACACTAGGAAACCATTTGAACAGTATCATATAGAGTGTTTGAATACAAAATCCATCAGGAGTCCTGTGCAGAAGCTCCTCAAATGACATAGAATTCTCCAGAATTGATTCCTTGTTTTGGTGTCTCACTTATATTATATGTGTGCTCTATGTGAAAGAAACCTAAATTTCTGTCCTTAGTCATGGTTGTTCTTTTCACTTCTTCATGTGTTAATTTAAATCCAGGTGTGCTCAATAATGGCACTGTGGCGCTGACAAGAGAACTGCCATGGCCTTTAATAAGGATTCTGTTTGGCCATTGAATTCATTGTCTATGTCACATGTGAGTAGTGCTTAAAGCCATGGAAGATGTTTGGAGAATTTTTTTCCCCTTCATCTCACTAGCAAAGCTAAAAGTACATTGATGAATGGCCAAGACATGGCAGAAAATAGAGAGACCTTGGTGGGTGGTGGATCCATAACCTGTTAAGGCTTCTTCAGGATGCATGAGTCTAGCATTGCTTATTCGATAGGGCAGTTGTTCTCCTGCCTTTCATGATCTACTAGACGACTTGGGTTCAAGTGTCAGTAGAGCCAAACTAGGCCCCTGCCACCCTGGTGCCAAGGGGAAAGTTTTCTCAGATATGCAGGCTTTGGTGGGGTTGTCCTCTTTTCCCTCTGCAGTATCTTCATTGATTTGGGCTCAGTCAATGGTGGATTTCTGTAGTTTTGAATTGCTTTTGGTCAGTGGAACTGGCAATGCTGATGAACCAGATTTGTTTCAAATAGCTTCACCCATGAAAGCAGGCAAAACTGATATGGTGCCTCATGTTTGCAGTGTGCCAGAGGGCGAAATTACAGTCAACCGTCTTGCAGACCTTGTTGGCCGTACTCGACACATAAACACCATTGATGTATCCACACAGGTGTAGTTTCCTCACTCCTACTGTTGGGTATATAAGATTTGCAGTGGCTGAACAAGCTGAGTTACAGAATTTCAGCCTTGAGTGTTTCAGAGATAGCTTTTTATACATTGCATGATCCTGTTTGCTAGATGGATTGGAAATCAGGTTTCAAATGCTTGCTGTTACCTGGGCATTGCAGTCAGAAGGACCCATTTACACTATGGATGAATGGGCAACATATTTTGCTTCACCAACCCCTAGGAAGCCTCTGCTGAATGTGGTCTCCCTGGACCTTGCCAACACCAAGCTCCATGATCTGGTGTGACTTCTCTCTCTCTCTCGCTCCACCTCCCCAATTGGAGGGCAGCAACATGCAAACCTCAGAGATGGTTCATGCCTACGCTGAGTTCAATGGTTTGCCATCAGGCAGACTGCATGTCCATAGCCTGACTGCATTCTTCTCCTTTTTTGAAGCAGTGAATTGACAAAATTTTCTAGGTACTGCAGGTTAGTGCACCATTGCTGGTGAAAGAGCTTGATTTGGTGAACAAGGCATGGCCTCCTTCTCAGTCCCCCACCCCAATGGTATTGTTGAGCTTCATCTTTGTGAGACCTTTCTCATTTGAATGTAGCTCTTGCTTGTATTTAGTTTGCAAACTCAAAGAAAATTGGGAACTGCAACTGGGGATACACCTCTTTCTAACAAAGAACCCTAGATCATTATGTCATTTTCATTCTAGTTCCCCATTTCATTGAGCACTCGTTTGTTAATTTCTTAAGATTTGTCTTGCAGGTGCAGCTATATGCACTGATGAGTGTGGCGGGCTGCTTCATGGATTTTCATGTTGATTTTGGAGGTTCTTCTGTCTGGTACCATGTTCTCAGGTTGTAGACCATGCCACTCCTCCCTAACACTTCCTGTTTTACACAGGAACATAGCCCTTTGAAAGAATCCAAGAAGAGATTTAAGGATGACGTTTCTCTGACTACACACAGAACTGACAAGTGGCTCTTCGTCCCTCTGGGCTAACTCTTAGGTCTTTGGTCTCCTTTCCAGAGGTGGCCACCTTCAACATGGTTGCTCGCTTCATCTCCTCCCAATGCCTTTGAAGCCCTTAAGGGCCTGCACTTTAGATGACCAGTCAACCAGATGAGGCCATTCTCAAAGTTGTGCTGATTAGGGGCTATACACACTTCAAGGCAGGAGCAAGATATCTTGTTTTACATCTAGTCTTGGTCTCAAGCGGCAAAATTGGAGCTTAGATTGACACTTCGGCTTGACCCCATCGAAGTGTTGGTGCTGGTGCTTTTTGGTGGGGCCCAGTGGTAGCAAGGTGTTTTTGTTGGTGCCTCCAACCAAAGGCAATTTGATGGCGTTCGAAGAGTGGTCATCTTCTGATAAGCAGGCACGTTCTTCATCTTTCCCACCCTCAATCTTGGCTCTTATCACCTTGGAATAGTCAGGCCTGGCATCTGTGACTTCCTTGTCCCCAAAGTAGGGTTCATTTCATCCTTTAAGCTCTCTTGTGAGCTCTCACATGTGGGAAGAGTGAAAGTCTCAGAGGTTTTGTTGGAGGTTCAGGCAAGCATATTTCTTGCAGACCGAGCTAGTGGATGTCAAAAGCTGGAGCTTGGACCAGGGGACACACTGTTGCTGTAAGCATGATTTAGAGAAAAGAATGCTCTTCTCTGTGTTGAATATGGCATGAACCATCATCCTGTTGCTCATAGTTCCATACTCATGGAAGGATATACTTTGGCTGTGATGTGAATGCAGACCAGGAGGGTGGCCTCATTGTGTAGTGACCCCAGAAGACTCTATAGTTATTGGTGGCAACTTCCTCACTGGCTATAATCTCTCACTCCAACTTGATATATATCTTCCCACACATATTTGCAGATGTTTCATGTAGGTGCCACATTGCACTCATTAGCAAGACATGATTTTACTCTCAGCTGCAGATTATGTGAGATGAAATGGATTGGAGAGAAAGCACCTTGTTTTGTGATCTTGTTGCCTTGACCTTTTTCATGGAACACTTGGCAAATGGAAGAGAGGTTGAAAGTACGCTCCAAGTTCCGCTTCCCTTTGTACAAGCAGCTCATGTGGTGTGTTCAAGAATCCCTTCATATGTTTACTTCCTGGGTTGTTTCCTGATGTTGATGACCTTACCTCTCTTGGATCTAGAACATAAAAGGTGAAAGAAAATGCAGGCAAAATGGGTGCAAGTGATATTCAAAACATTTTGCCACAGAATGCATGACCATGGTACCCTAAAAAACCGAAGGATAGGCTTTGCAGGCACACGGCTGCTCATTATATGGCACTGCTTTACCCGCAAGGAGAGAATACTGAAGCTCCTGTTGATGCTTTCAACAAAGTTAGCACCTTGGAGAAGGAGGGGCTTGTAAGCCTTTGTCGATGCCTGGATATTTGGCTCCGGCAGGTTGGTTGACCTACCTCCCCACGATTAGGGTTAATCATCTCTACTCTGATGTCCTTATATGCAGAATCTTGCAACTTTCACTTTGGATCGGCTACTTCTAAAAGAATGGTGCATTGAAGCTCTGTTCTAGATGTGAAATGTGTGGCAACACTGATGTGCTGTGATGTTGTGAACAGTCAAAGGATGGATGCAACACGAGTGAGCAAATTCCAGATCCTGCAGGGTTAGTCAAGGAATTGGAGAGCTGTCTTAAGGTGCTGTCCATGAGTTACTTGATGGTTTTGTAAAGAAAAACCAGATTTGTGGCTTTGAAAAAAAATTGAGTGAAGTTTCTCTGGATTTTAAAGTGTTGTTGGAAGTTTGTCTGTCTGTCATTTTTTACTACAATTGCTCATGGATGTCTTGGTTGGGCATATGCTAATGCTGTATTGCGGTTGGACTAGCAGAAGGATGGATTTGTACCAGCAGCTGGTGACATAGGTACCCCAACACGAATCCGCCTCATGGTACTGACACTTTCTCTGGGTGTGTGCTGTGCTGATGTGTTGATTGCTTAGTACATTGAAAATGGGATGCAAATCCCAATCACTCAAATTTTGAGGCTTCAACCAACTTTCATGCTTTTTGTTGCTAAGTCTGGAAGGTTCTGCAGCACATTGTAAGCCACAGCCTGCATGAGAGAGAGACAGTGCTATATGAGATGTCAGAAATGGCTGAAGTTGTTTGTTGGACTGTAGCTACGACCCCTGTCCACTGGGAGTTCCCCTGCTGCCCAAGGGGAAAGTGTTCCCGAGGTACACCCTAACTTCCCAAGAGGTTCTTTCCTTCTCTTGGATCCTTACTATGTTCATTCTCTGGTGTTCTTACTGTGTTCATGCTCTATGTTCATTCTATGGTGTCGTAAATGGTTATGGTGGTTGCAACGTCCATTGACTGATCATGGACATTTTTAATGCAACACCCATAGTGGTTTGAGAGTGAATATTCCAGTTATGCCTATTACAAAAGAATTTCACAGTTCCTGAAAGTTCCATGCGGACTGCATAGAGAAATGCCATGCAAATTTTGGAGTTCTCGTTTAAGGATATGATGTGAATCAGAACTTCTGTTAACTAAAATTCTTTGGTGAACCATGTGCAGGAAGGGCAATTGGGAGAGGAGGCATTGGATGATAAGGAAGATGATGAGTTCAGTCCCACAGAAGGGGGGTTCTTGGATGACGATGACCAAGATGATGACTTCCAGGTGGATGATGATAAGCATACATGGTCAAAGCGACAATGTCGTAATCCCCACTCAAGGAACAAGGTGATACCACCATGCTTTTGTACTTCTCTTTCTTTCCCCTTCTTTATTCTTGCTTCAGGGCCTTTTCTAAGGTCAAGAGCAGAGTTCTAGTTTGTTGCAAGACATTCAAACACTTTATTTTGGGTGACTCTCTGCAAGTGCCAGCACTATGATCTTTGAGTTGTATCAAGCAATGCAAGCTCTCAGTTTAAGAAACTGGTTCTTAAATTTGAGAGCTTTCGACATTCATTAAATCTTGTGGGTCTATTCACAATGGACATGGAAACATAAAATGGGGTCCAGTTAAAAGTGTGATTGCCAATACACATTTCACTATCTTGAACACAAAGACTTAATTTTGTATATATGACCAAGACTTAATTCCAAGTATAAGACTTTGGTTTATTTGCTTCTTTTGTTTTCTGATTTCCCTCCTTGTGATCTGGATCTTAGCATTGGGCATGCTTTGCAACTTGCTAAGATTTTGAGCCTGTTTATTTGATTCATCAACTACTTTTTACATGTAATGATAAATAAGTAGCTATCATACATGTTATTGTTGATGGTCCCAGAACAAGTAAGCAACTGTCACCTTTGTTCATGTTGCTAGTTTTATTGTTCTTTGTATAACACTTCCTGAGGAAGTGTTAGCCTTGCTGTTTCTTCTTCATCGTAAGAACAGAGATTTCTCTATTCTTATGAAAGATATATATTGCTAGTTTTATTGTTCTTTGTTCAAGTTTTCCCCTTCAGTGTTTTTCTTCTTTCTGGTTCTTCAGTCCTTATTTTTGAATTCTTTCTTGGACTTCAAGAAAAAGTTTTGAACCTTGTTCCAGCTTTCCTATTTGAAAGTATGGAGGTTTCAAAAAAATAAGGAATTCTTTCTTTGACTTTAAGAAAGAGTTTTGAACCTTGTTCCAGCTTTCCTAATCAGGAGTATGGAGATTTCTTGATCCTCATGAGAGTTACTCTAATGACCCTTCTTGCAACTAGGGTTTAGCAGTAAAGCAAAGTCTTAAGGTATTTCCTGTGATCATCAATAGAAAGTTCTCAACCAGATATGCAGCTATCGACGTGATTTGTATGCCTCATGTTCATTCCAATGTCCATTACTGCTAAGTTGGGCATCATCAATAGTCAATTTTACAGGTTCTTGAGGCTTTGTAGTTCTAAAGTTTTCTTTGTTTCTCAGATAGGCAGTCTATTGTCCTTCTGAAGAGTAAAGGCTACCCTCTGAAGATTCTCTTAACAATTACTACAGGTTTGCTCAATAAAGAGAATTGGTTTTTTTGGAATTTTGGTGTTCATAGTCTTCTGAATGGATTTATATAGTCTTGTAAATGGGTAGCTTTTTGAAGCCCACTTTGTCCTATTTATCATTTTCCTTTGGTCTGTTATATTCTGTTTTTTCTTCCTATTTTATGGACTCTTTTTTTTAAAAAAATTCCCCACTTTTTTCCTCTATGTTTTTCCCTTCCCTGGTGTTAGGTGCCAGCCGGCATCATGGCTGAGTCTTCACAGTGCTTCTGGACTTATGATAGAAGCCCAGTACACAGGCTAGCGGCTACCCCATACCCACTGTAGGGAGTTGATGAAATCAATGGGTAAGTTGTGGTTAAGTTGCTATCATACATGATGTTGATTGTCCCTGAACAAGTGAGAGACTGTCACTGTTGTCCATGCTGCTAGTTTTATGGTTGCTGTTCAAAGTCCACCCTTTTGTGCTTTTCTTCTTCCTGGTTCTTCTGTCCTTATTTGGAAGTCTTTCTTTGACTTCCAATGAATTTTTTTTTGTCTTGTCCTGGTTTTCTTAATCATGAGTATAGGGATTTTCTTGATTCTCATGAGAGTTATTAGATTTTCTCTGTGGTTAATACCGTACATGTGGGTGTTGAAGGCCTCGAAACCTGCATGTGTGATGGTCACTATAGTTGAATGCTCTCCTTATTTTTGGTTTTTCTCTTCTGTTTTTTTTAGTTTCCTCTTTTTCCTGTTTGCTAATCTGTTGACTCTGGATAACCTTAGTAGCAAGTTATCTTTCAATTTCTATGAGATTGCAACCACAGAAGTTCTCACTATAATGAGAATCCATTCTCTTTTGGTTGTGATTGTGCTGGGACTTGCAACCTGACCAGCCAAGAACTCATTGCTATATAGTGCTCACCCACACTCATTCTCGTCAAATTGTTTTGGCTTGGATGGATTTGACATAATGGGTATGTTCAAGTTGTTATTTTTGAGGTTTCTGTCCAAGCTTGGAGATATGTTTTCTATTGACTTTATTGCATCAAAGAAGTCACCATTGGTGTGCTTAAAGGATATGTCTAAGGTGGAGAAGGCCTTAATCATTACATTCTCTATTCTTGAAACTCAGATGCTTGGTTGTAAAGGGGCAAGCTTGTTGCAGCTTAAGTGATGATACTATTGACTTCTTGAATTAGCTGTGTATGTGTCTCTTGAGTGCTTGTGAACATTATGACTGAGCCTTCCCAATGCTTCCAGAAATGTGACAGAAACTTAGGATGCAGATTGTATTACTTGTCTGCCGGAGATTACCAGATTATTACACACTTATCTACACCCACTGTCTAGATCTTATGAAGTTAGTGGGAAGCAATATTAGCTACTTGCTGCCATTCATGACAAAGTTGATGGTCCGATACTGTGCAAGTGAACGTTATGACCGCTCTCATTCTTATCATGGTTGTTTTGGTTTGATTGGAACTTACATAGTCGTTACCATTTAAGTGTTATTGTGGGGTTTTCTCTGCAATCTCATAGATATGCTGTACCGCTCAATGAAGGGACAATTTGGGTTAATATTGTAAACTTTTGCTGTGCTGGATTTTGAACTTTTTGGATGATTCCAGCAAACAGCACCAGCTTCACCTGCAGCAAAGCCCATTGTTTCAGTGGCACCCCGAACTTCTCCTCTGCCTAAGAAGCTCACCAAGTCAAACAGCTCAGTCAGAGATCGATTGCTGAAGAAATGTGGGCTTGACCCACGGATCCCTCTACCCAGTCCCAAGTTCAAGCCCAAGCAAAGAGAAGGCTAACTTTATGCGAACCACTGTAACTCCACCTATGTTCAGTACTGCTGTGTACAACTCAGGTTTATACTTGCTTGTTCCTGTGCAATCATGCAACTTGTAGAAAGGAAGAGTAAGATAAAGAGCAAAAGCTTTTAGGGCTAGAATTCAACACTTCATGACAGCCTTACTGCAATGATGGTACTCAGCTTGAGGAAAATGGTTCCCCTAGGTTCAAGAAAGGTCTACACATGTGACTTATGTACTTATCAGATATTTGCTTTTACTGTAGACTTTCTGCCTTAGCATAGATCCCAAATCCCAGCCCTAAGGGAGTTCATGAGGGAGAATGTATCCATGACTACCCTAAGTCTTGCTTTCTATATAGCCTTGTGCCCTATAGATGCGTGGCCACTGACAATATACCTAGATAGCTTTTATTGTTGTACCCTTGTAGCCAGGCCCCTGATTGTTTAGCAATAGCAGGAGACAGGCAAACCTTCAAGCTAATCCTGTTTTGAAGAGAAGAATATGGAGCAGTTCACACAAATTGATCTACTCAGACCTGGTATGCAAATAGTCCAAAAGGTCCTATAGTGATTATGGGTGACAACCCACAATGGATTTCCTAGATTTCCTGGCCTCTTCATAGATATGTACATGAGTTAGTCCAGACTCCAGACAGGTAGGTTTGGTTGCAAGAGTATTACTGTGTTTTATTCTGTTTGAGATGAACGTTCACATTGTACAATCCTGTAATGTGCTAAGGATGTTGGTCTGAGTGTACATCCATTACCAGTGTTAATGTTTGTTCATATTTTATTTGCTTGATGTTCATGCAAGTGTATATCCATTATCAGTGTTTTCTTTTGTGCTTTGGTTCGCTTGACAATTGCTTTCCATGATGCTTGAAGTTGGCTTCATTTTACTGTAAGAAAGAAGGGGATATGTTTATATTGTGTGCGCACATTATACAGATAGGTTATTAATGCCAAGTTTCCTGTGGGCTCTATGACTTTACACAGTAAACACTGGCCACCTGAGCATCCTAGCATTGAGAAAGCCAGTTGGGGATCATCAATGTGATATGATATATGAAGTAGTGGCATATTTTACAGTTTGTACCTCACTTCAAGATGATTTTGGAATCATCATCAATCCTTGGTAGACCAAAGCTGTAATATGCGATCTTTTAAGTGTGCAAGAATAGCTTTGCATGTAGAAGGATTTTACTTGCAATAACCTCATTAGGAGATTTTGTCTTTTCTTTGGAAACAGTTCTAGTATTGCAATTCAATTTTTGGGCTGTATTGCTCTGTACATTCTCACCAATTGAATCCACACCTAATTTGTTGAATTCTACTACTGAACTGTGGCTTTCTATACCTATCAAGTCAATACTTTATTACATTATTAACTAACTATGCTTTGCAGTGCTATGATTAGTGCACATAGCATGTCAAGATGTTTGAAGGTTGGCTTTGCAGTGCAATCATCAGTGCACATAGCATGTCAAGCATGTTTGAAGGTTGAACCACAGATGTTGTAGTGCCAATATCCTATCAGGCTTGTTATCGACATAAGACATAAACATTTTATATTGGTAGGTCATCTATTTTGATCCCTTAAGCTTCTTGACAATTCCATAACATGTTTTTTCACTTTCTCGCTTTGTGCTATCATGCACAAAGGAGGACAGACCTAGTTTTCCTCACCGCTCAGCAGTTGGGATGCCATTGTTGATTGTGAAGTGCAGAAATGTGTTGACTATTTATAGTTTTCTATCCCAACTTTTGATGTAGAGGTTATATGGTAAGATTCTCTCACTTTCAACATATTAGCTAAGTGATGGGTTGGATCTAAATGTTGGAGTTGAGTTGTATAAGTAAAGAAGTTGCAACCTTTTGGGTTTCTTTGCCACTTTATTCCAAGGTGTTAAGCAGAAATTTAATACATGCCTTTAAATTAAAGTGGCAATGGCACGACAAGTTTGAGGTCTCTATCTTTGATTGATGGATCAAGTGGTCATTGCAATGTGCAGGCTACCATTGCTCTCACGGAATCTAAATTATAATTCCTTCTTGGATACATCATCTAGATTAATGGTGAGTTCCAATGAGGAAACCCATCTAGTTGTCTTCCCTCCTTACCAACAACCCAAACAATTTGTGTGAAATCACTCCTATGACATAGTTATCCAACTAGATTTATTTCAGCTCTCAATCCTTTGGTATGTGTTCAAAAATTTCCCCTTGTAAACCACATTCACTCTTGGTGTTGTTTTGCCTATAGTATTTTCAAGAACTAGATTTTGATGATAACAAGGTTACCTTATTGTTCCTAGAGGCCCTTAATTCAGTTTGCTCATTCTATTGATACCTCCTTCCGAACTAAGGTTCTCCCCCCTGGCCTGCCGAATAAAAAATATTTCTCTTCCACATGTTCAACAACTTCCATGCCTTTTTTATTTATGAGCTTTTTGAGTTCTTATGTTCTATGAAGCCTCACACCTTCACAATCCAAAACAACTTAAAACTATCAAGATCTAGAATTACATAAATCAAGCTCCACACCTCTTCCATGCCTCTATTTTGCACTTTCAAGTGTGTTTGATGAACTCAACAATACGTTCCTAAGTTGGTGCCTTCTTCTTTTGAAGAGTTGCATTGCACCTCCTTATATCAAACTTAGGTGTTTTATGACTAGCTTTTTGAAACTACTTTTAACCCTTGGTTGAAGATAATACAACCCTTGTCTACCTTGATTCACAATTTGTCAAAACTAGTTGGCTTCAATACATTAACAAACAATAGCTTATTTACTAGATTATGGTTGTGTTGTTTGATAGTACCCAAACCTTTAGCATTGTTCATATAATGCAATGATTACTTATAGCCCTTGCAACCATAAGTTGGGCTCACAACCAACTTTTAGGATGTTGTGATCCTAGCCTTGCGTTCATGACCAAGGCTGGGGTTGAAACAAAGAAATTTGCTGAAGCCAAGCCTAACACATGGTGAAAATGAAATATTCATCCAAATGAAAATGAAATCTACTTGGGAATCAAAGGGAGGCCTTTCAAAGATTCCCAAATTACATTATTGTTTTGGGAAACTTTTAAGGAGTCTTGACATTTTTGGACAAGGTTTGGAAAATCTAATCCAAATCTATGATATTGCATTGCATTCCCAAATCAAAATTGTTTTGAAAAAAAATCCATTTGACAAGTCAAAACACAAATTGTTAAAAATATCTTTTCAACCATTTAGATGTCCATTTGGAAGAGCAAATGATTGAAAAGTTGGCAAATGTTAAAAATTTAGTGATGAAATACAAGATGGTGTATTTGCATGTTCCATTTAGTCAAGTTTCCTAGCAATTATGAACCCCAAAGTCAATGGAACACAAAAATGTCTCAATGTCAAGAAAAGATTTGAAACTTTTGGAATTTGCCATTGAAATGTAATTTCCGTTGACAACCATAAAATGTATGGAATATACTATAGGGAGAAGATGATCCATTATGGTCAACATTGTGGCAAAATTTGCGTGAATCAACAAAAATGAATATGTGATTTAATTTTGGGTCCAATTCCCATCAGTGCCCTTTCATTATTACAAATTATGTTTTGTACATCGTCCTTCATGATTGAATTTTACTCAAATCAACCTTTTAAATAAGGTGATTGTATTATAAAAAGGTTAATTATTTTGGACATGCATAAATAATAATTCCATAATGTGGACCTTAAACGAGTTACTAGTTATGTCCATTGTGTCATGTTTGTTTTGATTGAAAACTAGCATAATTCTTGTTGATGTAGTTAAAACATGGTTGTCTATTTCAACTTTAATTTGATATAACCACTAATTGATGTTGATTGACATGTAACATAAATCATAATTATAATTTAAATTGCTAATAAATTGCAACTAACCAATGAAATTACATAAGGACATCAAATATGAAATGTAAGCCTAAACATGTAGGTGTTTAGGCCCCTAGACATGGAAGCCTTCTTTCCTTGTGCAAGTAGATCTTTTGGGCAAGGAGGTCAAGTATGGGCATGAAAATATGAATAAAGTTTCACAAAAGGGAACTAAATCCCTCATTTCCAATGGGCATAAGCCAAATCCTTATCCAACCCATTACATTCTCAAATGCTAACATATTATATCAACACATAGTTATAAAGATGAGTCCATTTCAAGACTTCTTGTGTATGCCTTACACACTTACATGCCTAAGGGGCCTACTGTCATGACGGCATCCCTAGCATCATCATTAACATCATGGATAACATCACCACTAATATTACCATTGTCAACATCATCACCAACATCAACACAGATGAATTTCATCCATGAACCTTATTTTCATCCATATTGAATAAAGTTCATCCACCATTGTTCATTTTTCATCCATAACTTGTAATTAACTTGCAATTTACTTCTAATTTAAAAAGGTTCTCAAGAAGGTTCCTTAGGTGATAGGCATATGGAAGTCTATGTGAGAGCTTATTTGAAGTAGGTCCCCAAAGAAATATAAATACAAGTAGAACCCCTTATTGTTTTTAGTTTGTTTAACACCAACATGAAGTACAACTATGCATCATAATATCATTTGTTTCATGTTCATGTTTTCATATGTTATTAGAATAAATTTTGTTTTACATATTTTGTGTTTATTCATGTTTTTCTGTTTGGATTTAGAATTAGGTTTACCTTTTCCACAATTTGTTTTGGTATTAGTGTAATTCAAAAAACCCTTTTTTTTTGTAATTTCATGTTTGTGACATTTAAATCACACTTTCATATCCAACAAAAGCTTGCACACATATCATGCTTAAGAGGTTTACACACACACATGCTTAAGGGAGGTATTATATAGACTTACATGCTTAAAGGTTTAGGGGAAGCCTAGACACCTATATGCTTAAACACATTAAATTCCCTCAATAGCATTGTCAATTTGACCTAAATTTAACAAATGTGACACATCACATGCCACATTGCATTTGAAATGACTTAAATTCATCATAAAATTGTATGCACCTACATCACATAAATACCACACATGCAAAGTGTAATGGAAAATTTCAATATGACTAGAAAAAAACATCATCCTAGTCATATCAAACATATTTATATTTTGGGGGAAGCAAAATAGAAAAAAAGTTTCCCCTAATGACATTTCAAGGACAAGTAGTTCAATCACATTAACCATTGTATTCGCAATGCTAAGGGTGTAAAAGACATGTAATTGTAGTAATGTCCATGTCTATTTTGTGAATTAAAGAGGAATAAGAGTGTTTTTTTAGGAACATCAACTTGTCACAATTATCCCCACTTTGTCCACTTTGTAGAAAACTAAAGAAAACACCCTTTGGAACATACCCCATGTTCCAAATTTTGTTATCATAAAATTGAAAAAGACCATTGATACCATTTCATGAACCTAGGAGTGCATCAATAAGCCTTTGACAACATGCAATTTAAAGTATATTCTCCCCCACCTCATGTTTGATTTAACCAAACCTTAACATGCAATGTTAGCTCTAATAATGTTATGATTATTTAACAAATTTTGAATTTTCCTTCAATCAAGTCCAACCATTAACCATATCCTCCAACCCAAGCTAGATATATGGCATATATGGTTATCAAAATTTTCATATTTTTTCATATCCCAACAATTACATTAAAGTTCCAATATGATATAGTCTTTAAGAAATGACAAAACCATGAAATGGATTTGTCATTTGTCATTTATGTATATTTAATATTACTTAATTGCAGACAAATAATAGGCTTTTAAATTATTTGTTATTGCATTTACAATTAAATGTGTCCATGCTACTATTCAATTTCATGCATGATTGATAATGATCACATAAGATTTCCAAAGAAAATTGGTCCTATTCATCAATACATTAAAATTATTTAGGCATTTTTTTTTGAGGGTTTATTCTAGTATTGTGTGGTTATGTTGTTATATATATACCCATTGGGTAGGGGTATATTAACACTCCAAAAATTTCATCAAGTTAGGGTCTAGGTATACAAAATTTAAGTTTTCTAGTAGATGGGTAAGGTCTAGGTACCCCCTTAATCATGTATGGGTGAAAAATGGCCACATATTTTTTATTAATTAAAAATGAAGAAAATTTTCCATATTTTAAAATATTTTTTAGAGGCCAAATTCAATGTCAAAATGAAAGAATCAAAATGTTCGATTCATATTTAAGTGAGGTAAAGAAATCTATATTTCAACATTTAGTGTATCATAAGACAATGACATCGAAGTTGGTGTTTGATTGGTGATGGAATTTGAAGGTATTTTGTAGTTCATCCCTTGGCACTCATGTAAAATTTTGAATAATCCAATTTTGTTAAATAGCATGAAAGTTATGTCCCCCCCCCCCAAAAGAAGAGTCTTCCATTGGAAATATATCTTACCACACAACTACCACTCTTAACATGTGCACTTTTATCACATATAACCCTAGTACCTAAACGATTTTGGCATAACTTATATTATATTTTTGTTTTGCCATTTTCTTGAAAAAATATTTGTTACTTGTGCCAAAAATTTTATAAAATAAAAAATCTGCAAGATATTGAGTCTTAGGTTTGAATAGCAAACTTTAAAATTCAAGAACCTAAGATTGAGATAGTCTAAACACACTAGACTATCCCACAAACTTAAAAAGAATATGTTTATTATTTTTTATAACCGTTACCTATCAAAATTTTCAAAATTAAAACAAACAAGTGCCGAAGTTAAGATTTAAGATTTAATTAATTAATTTGTAGTTTGTTGTTGAATCGATTCATAAGGTATATTGATTTTTAACAAATAAGTTAAGATAAATAATATAACATATATGTACTTGGTGGGTATATCCAAGTAAATGATTTACCTACACAACATGGGTCTATTCCAATGTATATCCAAATGTGGGGCTTTTCAAATTTTGATAAATGTTGAGAACTCATGGGATGCATGGATAAAAACAATCAAGGAATTGGATGAAATGGATCAATGAAAAAAAAATCTTGTTTTTTTAGAATATCCATTAAATCAAAAACATTTATCTAGCTTTAAAAATTGATTTGTGAGACCTTGTTCAAATTATTAACACAATTTTATTTGAAAGTGCAAGCCTATGTACATAATTGTAATTCCCAACATTTTTTGTTTTTGGATGATTTTTTCAAATGAAAACTCCAAAGAAGTCCCTATGAAAAAAAAGAAGATTGTTGAGATTTGTAGCTTGGCTTCGTTTCCTAATTCACCAAGTTGCCCATAGGAAAAAATGATTCCTTATAGTTCATTGGATGATTTGTTCAAAATGAAAGCTATGGAGAAGCCATCCAAAGAAGAAGATGACATTTGGGATGTGCAACTTTGGCCATACTTTTTCAAGCCAAGTTGCGAAGGGGAGAAAATTGAATGATTTCTTTAGGTGAAAGCTCTAGAGAAGCCATCTAAAAAAGAGGATGGTTGTTGAGATGTGGAATTTGGCCCTTTGTCCCTAACCAAGTTGCCCAAAGGAAAAAAAATGGTTTTTTAGGTTCACTAGATGAATTATTTGGATGAAAGCTCCAAAGAATCCATTTGAGGAAAAATGTGACCATTGGGATTTGCAACATTGGCCCACTTCCTTGGCCAATTTGCCTCAAAAGGAAAATGATTCCTTGAGGAAAATAGGAATTGGGCCCATGCTTTTCTTGGCGAGCTTAACTAAACTCCATATGGTATATCCATCCCTATGCAACTTGGCCCCCTTCTTTGATGAGGTAGCCCAAGGGGGAAAAAAATCAAGCCAAGTTCCCCTTGGAAAAAAGGAAGTGGGGCCATATTTTTCTCAAGGAGCTTGGCAACGTTTCTTAGGAAAAAACATCCATGGAAGTTGCAATGCTTAAAAAGTTTTAAAAGTTTCCACAATGGATAAATGTGTCACCTCATTTTTTCAACTTTTAACTTAAGAATTTGTTCATCCATTTTGTAATTTTGTTTTATGCAACTTTTCATACATTTAACAACTTTGTTCCCTAGTTTTTCATGCAATTATGCAATTTAAAATCCCGTCCACTGTAAAACTATTTTTCATTTTCATCCATTATGCAACTATCTTCCCCAAATTTCATCCATCATGAATGTTGATTGGCCAAAGTTGGTTTATGACTGTTCCTAAGGCAACTTAGGCTAACATCATGAGTCATCCATGTGTTTACATGGGGAATGGGTCAATCCTTCCTTCATAAAGAAATTATTGTCCCAAGTTGCCATGAACAATCATATGGATGAACATTGTTCAAGGCAACCTAGGGCCAACAAGATGGGTTGACCATATGGTTGCTCAAGACAAATTGGGCTAGCTTGGAAGGTCAATTGCTTTTTCAAACTTTGGTGAAGCATTCCCAACCAAGGAAAAGGTTCATCCAATTGCCAAAACAACCATCTTCTTCCTAGGAAAATGATTGTAAAACATTGAATGTTCCATTGCGTCACAACCTTTTATTCCAAAAGTTAGTTATATCAAGTATTATTAAAACATTCATCACAACTTAAGTATTGTCAAAAACATTCTTTTTAAGAAAAATAGTTTTTGAATTTTTGTGTGTAACAAGATGAAAAATCTTTTGAAATATTTTAGAATTTTTTGTTTCAAAATGAAATATACAAAATTAATTAATTAATTTGTAGATATGCACTAAAGTTGCCAAGATACAATAGCTTCTAGTAATGGTTGATTCCTCTTATGCATGATTGTGAATGTGGTTCAGGTATATGAATCATAAGATGTCAACTCCCTCAAATGAACAATGATTTTTGCATGTTAAGGCCATTCTTAGTTGTTTAAAATAAACTTTTAATCAAAAGTAACCATAATTAACCTTATTACTGACATATTTAAGGTTGAAAGGTGGGTCCAAATAATAAACTAAAGAAAACTAAGGGCTATCAATAGTTTCATACATTGATTTCAACTATTTTTTTCATTTAATCACATTACTAAGAATATATAACTTTTATTTTGTTTCAAAATAATGTGGAGTGGTTTGAATGAAGTGACCAAAGCATTTTAAAGCCATAATTAATTGAATCAAAATACATATTCAAATTAGAAATACAATGGCTAACCATTTCAATTTCATTTAGTAACTTTATTACAAAGGCAACAACATGGTTTTTACAAAAACTAATTTTTCAAAAATTCAACAAAACTACAACTGCTTTGATTGAAGTGATATGTGCACGTACGCAATGAAATTAACATCAATACATATTCACCCATGGAAGGATTGATCACCTCACCATTTCAAATGCATTAGTTAGTCACATATAATGTAACAAGCAACTTAACAAGCAATAGATGGACTCCATGACAAATTTAGGCTAATACTAGAAGATTAAACTTTTCAATTTAAACATCCTATTGATCAAAATTCAAATGTAGAAATTAAAAATGAAGGCGTAGCTTGCCATAATGAGTAGAAAGCCCAAGGTGAGGAAACAATCCTCATGTGTCCTTTGAACATAAACCAAACTAGCAAAACACTCCAAACATTCCAACATTTGATAGCCAAAATGGTTGCCATAGTGCATAAAGACCCATTGAAATTAGTACACAATGAAACTTGATGCACAATTAATGCATGCAAAAATAAAATATACAAAAAAATGGCAATTGGTTAATTTTTTTTATGCATGCCATGGCAAGATCAAAAATTGCAAGTATAACACAATTCTAGGTGGTCCCAGTCACATCCTTGAGGAACCATGTATATTGGGTGACGCCAAATAAACATAAAGGCAAGTTAGGTGTTTTTGAAAATCCTAAGGAAGTTGCACTTGTAATATACATCAAGAAGATATAGTGGATAAGACATGCCATCACATCGACAAAATTGTGGTAATAAAAGTTATACAAGAAAAGACAATTCCATCCAAAATGGAATATTGAGTTGGGGTTGGCTATGGTGGTTTAGAAAACACGACCCATATTTATCTTTACATGTAGCTCAAGGACATAAGGTTGGACGCGCAAAGGGACTATGCCCCAACAAGGTGGCAATGACTTATGATAATTTGCATTATGTTTATGGTCTACAAAATTACGATGTTTCCAAGATTTAGAATTATGATGAATTTGGTGTTCAAGTAGGTTGTAATGGTGATGCCCTTGTGCTTGTCAAGATTGGGTAAATAATAATGCATTCGATTATTCCAAATGAACACAAATGGTTGTTTGTATTGTCTTGCATCAATGTGGAAGGTGATTCAATTCCCAATTTTTATATTTTGAAAGGTAAACAATTTGGACACAATCACATTGATCATTGTGAAAGTGGATCTATAATGGCTATGCAACTTAAGGCACATGGATGTATGCATGTATGTTTTCACATGGATTTCTCATTTCACTATAATAATGCAAGCAGATGGAAGCAAAGTCAAAATGTTTTGACACTAAACATTTGATCCTTGACATTTACAACTCTCACATCATTGTGAATGTAATACAAACAACAAGGGGTGGGATCTAATTATGTTGCCATTACAAACATCCCACACATTACAATTGTTAGACATTTCTTATTTCAAGCCATTCAGAATCACATTTCACGTGTACAAAGATGTTTGGACTTTGGCAAACAAAAGGAAAGGTGCAAAGAAAGAGGATTTGGCCCAATGGGTTACATTGGTCTTCAAGAAAGCTTTCATGCTTCAAAACATTTGCAAAGATTTTGAAAGAACTGGCATAGGCCATTAAATCCCAATGTAATGGCAAGTAAGACGAGCCCTTCAAAAAGTTTTTTAAAAATGCAAGATTCAACTGACATAAAGGCTATTATCGAGGACTTGCAAATATAAGAGGTTTTATGAAAGTCTATAGGAGAGATGTAGGATGATTCAACATGCCAATATTTTGTTGATGTGGAAGGAACAAGACATGGGCCCAACAACATTAAGGATGATGGATTAGGCTTTGTAAGTAGCCATGATCAATTATTGCTTAGAGCTTTCACAAATTTCATGTGTAATCACCAAACATGACATGCCATTCCATTATAATCCATTGATTGGTTTTTTGTTCTTTTTGAAGTAAAGAACATTTGACCCTAGAAGTGGCCATGTGAAAAACCTTTGATCAACTACAAAAATTCAATTATGATAGACATAAACATGTTAATAAGAATTAAGGTTGGCTCTATAGGTAATTGCTTATTTTGGAATATTTTAAAAATATCCTAGGATCATTTTAAGATTTAAAAAATTAAATTTGACACAATTTTTTTGCAATTATGTAAATATATGTTTAAAGAACCTCCCCCAAAATATTTCATGTTTAAAGAATTTCCCCAAAAACAAGAATTATTACAATGTTTAAAAATGTTGGTTGTAGTGTTTAATGAATGATTTTAAATATTATATTTTCATTAAGTTGATTTAAAATTGTATCACATGTTTCCATAATATATTCAAACAATGTTATGAATGTTTTTGAATGATTTGCAACATTAGTATAATTTTGAACACTAAAACATGAAAAAGTAAACATTAATTATATTTGATTTAGCTCTTATTAGTGTGACTACACCTTGATGAGTTTAAAACGCTACTTAATAGCTCTAAAACAAAAGGTGATTAGGAAGGAAGTGATTACAAAAGAAAATGTAGGAAACAAGAACAACTTACAAATAAAGAAAGGAGGGCATTCAACAAAATAGATAGAAAACACACAAAACAATGAAAGGAAACGTTCTATGATGATGATTGAAAGGAGAACAAAAGGTTCGATGAAGCTTTGTCTATGAAAAACATTGTAGCACAAGGCAATGTGTTCTATGTGTCAATTCAAGCCTAAGTGTCAATCATAGCCTACAAGGTTCCATTTTGTGACATTACACCTTTGTATGTCACCAAAAATGAAGGTGGTGATGGAAAAAGAACATTAGAATAACAAAAGTAGATGGCTCCAAATTGCACCTAGTAGAACCTCTAGGGTGTATAAACCCATGCCATATTCCATGTTGATTTTGTGAGTTTTAGAGAACTAAATTTCTATTAAAACTCTTTAACACAAGAAATAATGATCAATGATCAAAACACGAACATCTCATTTAGTCATTAAAGTGGTAAGTAATCACAATTAGAGTTTTAGCCATTGTGTGTTGTGATTAAAATGCTCAATGTGATCAAAATGACCATTGTCATCATTGAAAGAGATTTTTGCACCATTTCTAAAAAAGGATTTCACGAAAAAAAGGGTGCATGGCCTAGGAAATAGGTAGTTGTTCTTTGATGAAACAACTTTTTTTTACACACTATATCAATAAATAGTGATTAACATAAGGTTACAATTTTATGAGAGTTGGATTATGGGTGTATCCATCGAAAGCAAACACTAGGTTACCATATTGATCAATTGCACATCTATAAAAGACTTAATTAGATCCTTTTTCAAAACACCAAATTTCATTATCCTATCATGTATGACTTAACATGTAGGTTTATTAAAGCCTGTTTTAGATGAGGAGTTGAACCCAAAAAATCTTGGGGCCAATAATGGAAAATTTGAGCATTTCTTGGCTAATTTTTTGCCCCCAAGTTATTAATAAAATATTATTTGTTTTAGGGCCAATGAATTCATGTGTCCATTAAGGTCAAAAAATAAGGACCAAGGATTCAACCCCTCATATACTTTTCTTCATTCATTTTTATTATCATTCTTCTTTTCATCTTTGCTTTCTTTTTCAAGCTAAACCCTAAAAGTTAGACCATCATGGATAAATATAAACACAAGATTCTTGTAAGCCTTGTGTTTTTTGTGATGATTGCAACAACTTGCACTTCATCAACATTATAGTGCAATGATGATGATAGTTGTTTTCATTATAGAAACAAATGGAACAACAAAAGAGAAATTTTTACGGGGTTATGATTAAGGAAATGGTTTCATGGAGTGACAACTTTTGAACAATTATTTAATAAAGATGTTCAAACAACAAAAAATTAGAAACTCCCTCCATCATTCACAAACAAGCACTAAAGTTCAACAAGAAGAGAGAAAAATGAAGAAAGATAAAATGAAGGAGAAAATATAGGGTTTATTTTGATTTTACAATGTAAATTTCATCAAAACAACGATATTTTATTGTAGCAATATTGGCCTCAAGGGTTGCAAATTGGCCTCCCAAGTTGATAGGTATCCTTTTTTCTCTCTTGGGGCCAAGTCATGGCCATAAAGTGGTAGATTAAGAAAATTGTTTTTTTTTAGCCTTGATTTTTTACTAATCGCAAACTTGCTCTCTTCGTGTATTTGTGTTTTTAATAATGTGTTCAAGGTTAAATGTTATCGAAATGTTGATACAATCATTAGTATGATGTTGTCATAACATTATAACACATTGTGATAATTGATCATTATATTATAATGCCATTACAACATCATATCAGTGACTGATTAACATTTCATTAACATTTAGCTTTGAACACATTGTTAAAGTGTTGTGAAAGCAGATATACATGAAGGAGGCAAGTTTGTGATAGTACTACCATAACACACAAATGCATAAATTAAATTATTTCTTATTTTGCTGAACTTTTGAAAAATTATTTATTACTTGTGCTAGAATTATAATAATAATATAAAATTAAATTTCGAGATATAAGACTATTGGGTTTGAACTTTAGAAGTATCAATCCTTGAATTTAGACACATTAGACTATCCCACAAAAATAATAAAATTCATTATTTTATATAAACATTACTTGTTGAAAATTTCAGAATTAAAAAACCAATGGCCGAAGTTAAGATTTGAAATTTAATTAATCATCTAACAGTTTGTTGCCAAATCCATTTGAATACTATGATATAAAAAACCTTGAAGCTGATTTGATTTTAGTGATTTCAACAATAGGAATGCTCAATTTGAATTCAAACCTTGGTGAGTGGAAAGGGAACCTAAATGTGCATTCACATGCAAAATGTCTTTATTTTCTATCTTGCAACAATTGACACACTCAATACAGTAAACTCTCGCTAAACTAATACTATGTAAACTAATATTCTCTCTAAACTAATATGCGGGCACAGGCCTATGGCGGGCCTCATACTTAATCTAATAATTCTCCATAAATTGATATTCAATACTTTTTTTCGGTCCCATAGCATTTTATAAACTAATACAATATAGAGCGAAGAAGGGTATTCCGAGACTACCTAGAGTGCAACTTTCTACAACCTCACTTTCTGCCAAGATTTTTATCACTCATGTCATATGATTTTTTACGTGCTTCTTTGATCCTCCACCAAGCTCCACAAGGTTCTGTTACTTTCCCCAATGATCCATGACCTTGACCTTTTACTAACCTCCATGACCTTCCATGCTGCTCTGGTAGGTTTCAGATTGATTTTTGTTACCCCTCATATAATTTGTGTAAACTAATATCCTCCATAAACTAATATCTTCCGGCTATAGAGAGTTTATTGTATACAGTTTCATATTATGAGCTGTGCCAAATATCATAATATGGGCCCTTTATATATGTTAGTTTTAGCGATCTATGTACATCCGCATTTGAAAACTCATAAGTAATTTGTGCTTGCTCAGAAAATTCCGATTCTCATTAAATTGGTCTTCTCATCCATTTGCTAGTTGCCATAAAATTTACACATATTTAATTTTTGAGAAATAATGATATAATTTAATTTTACATATATTTAAAATTTGAGAAATAA
>Ga0116227_10002507_pt1 | contig 41527 bp, 35 predicted proteins | sample S1TSphgellanicum_FD_89693 | JGI IMG/M metagenome (GOLD analysis project Ga0116227, IMG submission 89693) | Host-associated microbial communities from peat moss isolated from Minnesota, USA - S1T2_Fb - Sphagnum magellanicum MG | ecosystem: Host-associated > Plants > Peat moss > Unclassified... | reverse complement strand
AAAATACTTTAAAAATTAATTTTTGATGTTCATTCATTGTTGATTGCTTTTAAAAATAAACTTAAAGGGGCGAAAAAGGAAAAAAAAAAAAAAACCAATGAAAAGGCTCAAACCTTTGGCTACAATAAATGTAGATAATACTAATGAATGTATATTTAAAAAATGAAACCATCACAAACTTAATATCCAAAAATTTAATTTCATGAAAATCGTGCAAAGTTCATTCATTCATATGTTTTTAATTTTGCACAGATATTATCATGCATTAAAAACATGTCTAACACGCAAATAAATGTGTTAATGGATGAAGTACAAACCTATGTATAAAAACTTTGCATCATCCTATATATTTGTGTGTCAAACATGTTTTCAACACACAATCCCTTTGTGAAAAATGTTCAAACTAATGAATGAACAAATTTCAAACAACATTCATTATTAAATCATTAAATGCAAAATTTGTTATGAAATAAGTGAAAGTGTAGTTATGGTACCAAGCTTGAAGCACCTTGAAAGTTGTCTTGCAACAAAAGAAGATTAAAAGGCCACATTGTTATATTATGGTTCATATAAAAAATTTGCTACAAATATGTCATTATTAAAAAAATTCAAGTCCATTTGCAAGTCCTTTTATTGTTTTAAAGCACTAATTTCAATGTTTGCAAAATGTTTTTGGATATTTTTCATTCATTAGATTGATTTCAAAATTTTAAAATATATATATACCAATACATTGAAAATAACATTATGTACAAGTAATTCCATTTGGAGTTCTTTTCTTTCATAAAAATATTAGATACATAGATAAAGGTTATCCGCTTTGTGTCTTACGTCCAGAATGCAGCTTGTATCTACATGACAATTGACTTCAATTCAATTAATTGTTAAGATTTCGAGCAAATGGTGGATATACCTTGCATGGGTTCTCATTTTCCTTACAATTGGTTGTTGGAATTATAGGAGACCTAGTTAGTAACTCACTTTGAAGATGGTACCAAGGGTTTTTACATTCCATTTGTATGTGTATTGAACTAATTATTTACTAATATTTGTTGGATAATATAATTGTTATAATTAACACTACATCATTTTATGAATTTTGTAAGGTAGTTATAATGGTTATTATCCATAGGAAGATTTAACCATTTTTGGTTATTTTGGAACCATATATGGGAATTTGGCAAAAACATTTCTTTAAATTTTTTTCTAACAATGGAACTATCCAATATGGTTTTATTTTTGAATTTTGTATTTTCCATTATGTTTGTTGGTGGAATTTTGCTACTGAATTTGGCCATAATTCTACATTAGGTCACAATGATTTTTTTATGGAGTTTTCAAAATTTTATGTAATGTCATATTTCCAAGGTCATGTAATTTTTAATAGTGGCCAAGCCTTTTGGAGGCATTGATCAATCATAGTGGGTGAGGTCATATATCAATTGGTGAATAAGATTTTGTGTTTTCAATTTTGAAATGAATTTTATGCTCATTATCCCGCTCTCAATTTGACATTGTAGTTAAAGGAGGGTGTGAAGTAGTGGTGCATGCTATTATGATAGTCTTTGATGTTCACTCTAATTGTGTGGTGCTACAAGTACATACATTTATAAATGTCTTTAACATTGTTTTTCACAAGGTTATATTCTAGGAGCTCCGTGTATTAGGTAATCTGTTGTCCAATTCATCATTTTCATCCATTCCTTTTATAATTTGGAGTTTGCACTCTACTTTAATCATCATTCCTTTTTGGGAGACTTGACCATTATCCATTCTTCCATTAGAAGTTCCCGTGATGTTGATAACTAAAGACATTTTTGGTAATACAAGTACCAAAATTACACCTAATTCAGTAAAAGAGGTTTCATCCATTTTAATAATTGCAAAGAGACGTAATGGTGTTCCTACCTATAAAAAATTTAATATATTATCATTATTTGCCTCCAAAAAATGGGGGTTAATGGGGGATGTACAAATGATGAATATTATATTAGGCCCAAGGGTGGCAATGGATCTTCAACTAGATGAGGTTGTCATTTAGGAGGAGTAAATGGTAGGTGGATGCACCAATCTTGATTGCACCTCGTTGGGATTTGGAATTCCATGTTCATTCTAATGCATCTAATTTAGTTATGGGAACAATGTTGGCTCATAACATTGTGAATAAATGCAATCAACAAATTAATTATGTTTCTTGATTCCTTAATAGAGCCAAACAAAATTATACATATAGTAAACATGAAACATTAATTATGGTGTATAACTTGCACAAATTTTAGGTATTATTTTTAAAATAAAAATAAAAATCTATGTAGAGAATATTTAATCCAAAAATTACAAATTTCAAGGGGAATTGCCCAATGGCCTCTCTTATTTTTTGAGTAATGATTTTTTGGTAGTATATAAGCTTAGATGATCCCACTTGGTAGTTGTTGCCCTCAATTTCTTGGTTACTAACCTCTACAAATGAACCATGAATATTAGATTAAATATTTGATGCCACATTTTTCACTTATAATTGATTTGGCTACGAGAGAAATATGATTCTATGCACTAAAAACTTTCTTGCTCACTTCACTATTGAACATAATAAGAAACTTATCTTGAAAGCCATGTTGTTCACTTTTGTTGAAAGACAATTCTACTGAATGGGACATGACCAAATTTTGTGAAATTGCCTTCAACCAAATTAAACTTAGGCAACCAAATTAAACTTAATTGATACTACAAAAAATGCACAAAGGAACATGAAGAGGTCACTTTATCACTTAAATTGAAAAAAAATTAATGCAAAATATTGATGATGTATGCTTTATTGAAACATTTTCAACTGTTGTCATATTTATGATGATTGCCAAAAGATTGGGAACCTAATCACATCAAACATAGCCAAATTGATAACCATGTTACCTATAAAACCATTTATGAAATTGGGTTTGGATTTCACACAACCCATTCAACTAATCAAAAAATATACAAACAACAAATGCATATTAGTAGTTACCAACAATGTTACCAAATGGGTTGAAATTAGATCCTTAAAGACTTACAGAACAACTATTATAATAAAATTCATTTGTAAAATCATCCTCAAATTTAATTTGGATGTCCATTTATTTTGGTAAATGATCAAGGGGTTCATTTCATCACTTACTTCATCCAAATTTTGATTACTCATTTTTTATTTTGGCATACTAGTTTTGCCACCTATTATCCATAAAAGAATGTTCAAGCTAAATCCAACAACAACACCATTGGAACTTGATGAAATTTATCAATAAAAAATGCAATGACTAGGATGAACACTTGCATATTGTTCTTATGCTTACCAAACTACATTCAAGGTGACCCATGGGCCATACACCCTTTCAATTGGTGTATGGATTTCATTCATTTATGCCTATTGAATATTTATTGCCTATTAAACTCAAAGGTACAAAATTTTCTACCAAACCTATTAGAGTACTCATTTTTATAATTATTGAACTAGAAAAATAAAATAATAACAAGGAAAAGGCAGTTAACATTTTAGGACAAAAATAATGGAATCATGCAATTTGGGCTACAAACATGTTATGGAGTAGACACAAATGGTTGAAACAAAAGTAAGAACAAACATTCTCCATAGCCATGGCTAGTATGTCCACAATATCCATAAAAAACCCAAGAAAACGAGTCTAAAGGTGCTACCAAAATTGGAGTTTTTTTCAAAAACTAAAGTCACAATTGCCTTTTTTTTTGTTTGAAACCCATGTGGGAAAAGGTTGAGTTACATTTTCATAGTTGATGTTGCAACTCCTTTAAATGATCAAAGTGTTGTCACATTCAAAAAATATTTTCAACTATATTTAGTATTGGAGGTGTATGTAATGAATTCAATAAGAGTTGAAGCTAAGTGATAATCAATTCATTCAATTCCCATGGTATATTGTGCCCCATTATTGAAATAGTCAAATGTTTGTTTTTTGTTTTTCCCTCTTGTCCATTACTTAAAGCAAATGATCTATTGCCACTTTTTTTTTTTCCAAGTGTTCATGTTCGATAGTGACTTCATCAACACCTTTGCTTACGTTGTGTTATGTCAATAGCTCCTCAACACATTTTGCTTAGCTATGAGCAAACATACTTGATGGCATAATGAAAAATGTTAAGATGCAACAAAAATGTTGATTTAATTTTATAATGTTTAAACTTTTGTAATCGTGTAGAACTTTCCTACAAGATAAAATATTCATAGTGTTTAAGTTTTTGTGATTATGCATTTATTTATTGTAAGAATTCTACTACTCACTCTAGTCCACAAAATTAAAATTGTTGGTTTGATGTCCACAATAGGTTTGCCAAATGTAGAACCACTCATCAAAATGACTAAATGGAATTTATCAATTGTGTTTTTACCCACTGGCCTTTATCGATCTAATTCGATAGGTAGTTAAAAACATTTGCAACTCCAAGTTGACTAAGGACTTAATGTTTGTTCTATCACATATTTTCCACATATAGAAAAAAATAATGTTATAGGATCGATTACAACAACATTAATTGTAGAAGAAAAATAAAACAACATAAAACAATCAAATCTAATAGATAAACCATTTTATTACCAAATAGTTAAATATGCAATTTTTTTCTTATTTAGTGTATACTCAAACATCAAAATTATCAAAAGTGTTGCTCCCTAAAACAACCATGTAAACTTCCTTAAAATATTCATTAAAAAAAAACATTCACCTTTTTGAAAAACTAGTGAAAGGATTCCATAATGTTAGGTGCATTTGTGAAGATGGTTGGTAGTTGGTACCTCCATGACAATATTGTTGATGACTCTTTCAAAGGTCATTGTCATAAACGATTAATGTTATGTTGAACTTGATTTCTTAAAAATTGCAAATTCAGTAAACCAATGGTTATCAAAGGCACAAAATTAAAAATTAAAAACGTTTAATTTGGCTTTTAACAACAAGCACCCACTTCATTTGGCCATTGCCAAAGTTGACAAAAAAATCACAATCAACACCCCAAAATTCAGTCACTACCAAAGCTCACAAAAGAATCATTAGTGCCCTCTTATTTTCACCATGATTGATTCTCACAAAAACTCAAAAGTGCCCCAAATTTTGGCCATTGCCAAAGCTCACAAAAAATCATAAGCACCCCATGTTTTGTCGATTGCAAAAACTCACAAGTCATCAAATTTTTTTTGTAAAGAACACACATTTTTGTTAAAGGTAAAAAAATCTACCTAGATTAGTTATTCTTATGAGCCTTCTAATAACTAAGTAATTATTAGTGGTATATCACTTACCATCCTTTAGTTTATTTTAAGGATGAAGTCGTTAGGTTAATTAGCCCATGGAAATGGGTGATTGATATTTGTTTACCAATCAAGTAGGAAGGATTTGTGTAAGGATTAGGATAAGGGGACTTACTTTCAAGCTTGTGCTCTTCTTAAACTTGACAAACCATTACACTCAACAAGCTTGATGCTTCCTGCACTTCGCAAGCACCAAACTAAGGGTGTTGTTCCCACAGAGCTCAAGACCACATTGCCATTCTAACATCCTCTCACATTATTCACCAAAAAATTCAACTGTTTTTTTTCCCCTTCATTCAACAATTGTACCCTCCATACATATCTAACCATTTTTGTTTGGGGACCAATAACCTGTTCTGTGACACCACAGGGTCTGATGATTTGGAAATGATGAGTCATAGTATCTTTTTTTTTGGAGGTCCTTCTGCTTATCCATTTACGTTACTGTGCAAATGGAATTACAAGCTATTTTTCAAGAAAAAAACACAATATTCATGCACATAAAAGAACCCAATGTCAAACCGTGCAATTGAAAAATTCTTTTTGGTTAAAGAGATTGGTTTAAGAATTTTTTATATCCATTCATTGCTGTTTGGAAGGAATGATTATTGCCTTCATGTTTGCTAGTAGTATCTTACCTTCCTGGAGTAAAGATACTTGTGCACCTTGAAGGCATGGTTTGTTGTTACTTTGGAAGGTTTCTATCATCCAAGGGGTTTCTGGTAGCTTGTTGTGAGCTTCCAATGGTAGCCTTGACTGTGAAATTGTGGTTCTCCCCCTCTCCTTGGCAACCCAGTGTTGTCTTCTACCCTGCTTTCTGATGTCCTCAATTCAATGTGGTCTTTGTGAAGGTAAGGCGTTGCTGAGCTTTCCCAGGTATGAGTTATGTATGAGGCTATCCATGTCCAGCATGTGCACCTGCTGCAATACAATAATTATTCTCTTAACCATTGAAATTCCATCAGGCCCAAAGCATGATGATCAACCAATTGAGCAACTAGCTTGTATGAGCAATTATGTGGAAGCATTTTACCTTTACCACTTTATTCTTTGTCCAAAAACTGCTGCCAGTAAAGAGGCCTGTTTTCAGACATCCAAGATGATGGGGTCATCTGTTTCTCTTCTTGTCACTTACAGTTTCAAAATATGTATGGGTTTAGTGACACCCTACATGGAACACAAAATGTTGGCAACCCCTGCTCTGTTAAAAGAAATGAAATGCTCCAAAGAATGTCATGAAGAGAAGACATGTACCTCATCAACAAAGTGATCACCTGAGACAAATTTTGCCACAGCTTGATCTGCGTATCTGTTTAGAACCTGACCCTGCAAAACAACTTACATACCAACCACAGTATGAATTTCAGAAAGTACAAAAATAGAGATATGGCACCGACCAAGTTATCAAATAGTCAGACTGAATCCAAAAGCAAATTATGGGACTTGGGGAGGCATCATATCTATGAATGTTGCCTAGAAAAGTCTGGAGTAACACTTAGTGTAACTCTAGAGTCTGTTAGTTGCAGCAAAACAAAAAGATTAACACAACAAGATGAGTGTGTGTGGTCATAACCTTATGAGTGTTAGTCACAGAGCATCACCTTAGTCATAAATACAGTGACAAATTGCCATGACTACCCACTGACTTCATCAGCAAGCATTAAGACTAAGGAATAGACAGGCATATAAAGGGTATAAATGATAGAAACCCATGCAAAAAATGACCCTATTCATCCTTGCTGCAACTTATGAGTGGTTTTCATTTTGCAGGGTTTCATCATCTGCCTCATCTTCGTGAAAATAACTTCCTCACCCTATTGAGACACATTTGCAGCAGCCAAAAATGTAGTTCCACTTACAGTCACCAGAACAATAGAAGTCCTTCAGCACACAGACCCCCCAGCCTCAAACATGACATCATAATTGTCATTAAGAATCCAAAAAGTTCTGGTTTGTTGTAGTGCCAGGCTGACTCCATCCAATCCAGACTCTAGGTTATGCATTTCTGGAACAAGATCAAGAAAGAACTACCTGAACAGTTTCTTTTCTTTTTGTGGGCTTCTACTTTCAGAAGAGGAAAATATTCCTCTGCTTCCAAATCAAACTCAGTAGCAAAGGTGTGACTATGCCCTACCCACTTCAACCCTGCTCAGCTGTTTGGCTTACTTTACTTCTCCCCTTGCTGTTTGGTTCCTTTCACAGTTGTCAGCCCCAGTATAACTGGTAAGAACTCTTGCCATAACCCTCCTGTTACAGTTTCTGGTTCATCTGCTGTAACTTCAGTCAGCTACAAAAGAGTCAAATCTCAACTCCCAAAACACTATGCACACTGTGGAACCAGATCACTCAACTTCTTGTCACATCCCAAAGTAGAGCTAAGAGGGTCTCCACAGAGGCAAGTCATCAAAAAATCCAGGTGCTGGAAAAGGCATACATCGCTTGCTCAATGTCTACACATAGTTCATAACTCCTTTGCATCCAAAACCAGACAAAACGACCCTTCTGGAGTCCAATCATATGAGAGCTACATTTCAACTTCCAAAAGGTTCCTAATTGTAGATTGCAATACTGAATTTTGGGATACATAACCAAACAGTTTTTTATTCTTTATTTCTGATGTTCTAAGGTTGAGTCTTGATGTTGCTCACCTCACACTCATAGACCTTGTTTTCTTTGGATTTTAGTCCAAGGCCAAGAGCAATACTGAGGTCGAGCCTAGCATTTTCTTCTCACATATTATGTCTGTAAGCAGGCATGAAGCTCCACACCTGTTCTTGCCCTACAAATCCTGACCCCATCATCCCCACTGCCATGCCATTGTCCTGCAACCCAAAAAAAAAAAAGAACCAGTTCAAATGCTTGAAGCCAAATAAATCACCAAACATGTGCAAAACACAACCAATATAGTTATCACAACCGAGAGAATTGCTTTCCTGGGACTACATTACTCTGAAGCACCACCTGGGAGATGATTGCAAAGTGTGACAGTTAACAGTTTGTGATTCAACTGTTGCATCAATCATAGCTAACAGGGGTGAGCTTCTCCAGAACTGGATACACCACAACTGGCCAAAATGTACGGCTGTGATTCATGAACAATGACTTTTACTTGCAAGAAAGAAATCACCCAACCCTAGACGCAATTGACTAGTAACGGAGCAACACGAAATCTTTCACAAGAGTCGCCCTTCCTCATCCTAAAAGATTCCAACGACGAGGACATGTGGAGAGCAAAAGAAAAGAAATTTATTTTACGGGTGAGCAAATTTGTTCTTGGAATCCTCCAATGCACCAACCTCCATCCAACTTGTCGACTATGCACATTTTCACTAACACTCCCTCCTCACATTCAACAAAAAAAATCCAAAGCAGAGAAAGACAAAAAAAGAATCCAAACCTTGAGGCCACCTTTGATCTTGGCGTCTGCGACGCAACTGGAATTGCTTGTACGTACTCGATTGCACGCCCCCGATCTTCATCTTCTTCCGCGCACACTCTCTCTCCCTCCCTCTCCCTCCCCCACACACTCTCGCGCACGACATACGAACGCACAAAACCCTAATTTCTCGGAGCCTGGAACCCTAATATTTCTTGGGTTTTCCGCCTCGAAAAAACTAGTTTCTTGGATGCTCCGCCCGAAAAAAAAAGGGACTAATTTCTTGGTTTCTCCACCAGAAACAAAAATAATTTCTTGGGGCTTCCGCCAGCACAGGAGCGACGTGGCCTCTTCTGGTGCCAGGAAGAAGAAGGCAACTCTAGCCCCGTCAGAGATTTTTTTTAATTAAAAAAATTATTTATTTATTTATTTATATTTTTTTCTGGGGGCGAAATTTGGCATTTTTTTGGACCTGCAAAATATGATTTCGGCACAAACAAAGGATTTTTGTGAAAAAAGGACTAATTAGCTAGATTTTGAAATTAAAAAAAAAGGGCCATATTTCTACAGCAGCTGCCAGTAGGTAGCCAAACTACAACATGAATCTTAGAAAATTTCTAGTTTCACATCTGGACTATAGCCATATTTAACTAAATTCAGTTGTGAATGATCGCCAGTTTGGCTACATCACAAAACTGCACCAAAAAGAAAAAGGAAAACCCTGCACGGTCAGAGGAGATAAAACTCAAAAAAGAAAAAGAAAAATCTGGTCTATAGCTATATTTAGCTAAATTCAGTTGTGGATGATCGCCAGTTTGGCTACATCACAAAATTTCACAAAAAAAGAAAGAAAATCCTGCACGTCTAGATGAGATAAAACTCAAAAAGAAAAAGAAAAAATGGTGTATAGCCATATTTAGCTAAATTTAGCTATGGATGGTCGCCAGTTTGTCCACGTCACAAAATTGCACCCAAAAAAAAAAAAAAAAACCCTGCACGGTAAGATGAGATAAAACTAAAAAAGAAAAAAAAGGAAAAAAAAATAGTGTATAGCCAAATTTAGCTAAATTCAATTGTGGATGATCGCCAGTTTGGCTACGTCACAAAATTCCACCCAAAAAAAAAAAAACCCTGCCCGGTCAGATGAGATAAAACTTAAAAAGAAAAAATATATATTTATTAAAAAAAAAAACCCCAGCGGCGATGATGATGGGCTTTGAGCCACCCGATTTGCATAAGAGCGCCCGGACTATCGCTGTCGATGTATCTGACTCAATTCCCGCTTCTTTACGCTGACGTTCTAGACCGTGTGCTCACTCTCCGGGTGATGCGTTTCCTTGTTAGCCACATGTTGGTGTTCGTCCGCCCCTGCGAGTCCTCTCTCTCTCTCTCGTCGCGCTCTCGTTGTTATGTTTTTGCCAAGAGACAATTGAAGCGCTACTACTATGTCTGTGTTATGGAAGAAATCTTCAGTTTCTATAGTGAAGTTTCATCATAGAGAACAAATTTTGTGATTTCGGCATTGGAAGGAATCATCTGACGAGAGGATTTTGTACAGTTTTGGTTGTGGATCGCTCTTGAGGTTCTGTAATTGAGAGAGAGAGAGAGAGAGAGAGAGAGAGAGAGAGAGAGAACCAGCCATGGCTACTGCTGTAATGAGCTCCAATTCGATGCGTACATGGGGAGGAGCTCAAGAGCTGCAGTATCATCGGAGTGCTACTAGATTCCCGGTGGTGCGGACGACGAGTTTGAACGGTATGCCGCTTTGCTCCAAACCTCAATGCAAACCGCGCTTGCTACAACCTGGACCTTTCTCGGTGAATGCTTCGAGTGAGGAGAGAGGGGAGGCGGAGGGCGGAATTGCGAAGGAGGAGGCGACGAGCAGTACTACTACTAGTAGGACGACCAGCGGAAAACAACAGGTGCGCGATTTTTGACATTGTTAAGGTACAAAACTTCGTTTGTTACATGGAAACAGTGATGTGAGAATGGCGGTAATCGCAACTGGATATGGCAGGTGTGATGTACGACTGGATAATGCAAATGTGTTTGCCAATTTTATCAAATGCTCCTCCCTTCTTGTTCAGAGGAGATCACATGATTGAGCAGAAAAGTCAGACTCTGAAATGCTGATGGGGAATTATGCTTGATCAATGACTAGAAAAGTAGAATACATTGGCATGAGCTTTTTCCAGATCAGAATGCATTCCAAATTCAGGCACATTCCGAATCTCTTACTGTGCACATCCTTAAAATCCTATAGCATCTCTGTGGGATTCCTCCCCAAGAAAAAGATGCAGTGGTGATCAAGAGACCATCTTTGTGATATCAAATGTTAAAATTAGGGGCCAATATATTATGTCGAAATTGGAACCTCCTGCTGTCAGTCCCATCAGTCATCAGAATAGACTATGACTAGAAAAGTAGAATACATTTGGCATGAACTTTTTTCTGGATCAAAATGCAAAATTTGTGCACATTCTAAATCTCTTTCTGTGCACAGATCCTATAGCATCTCTATGAGATTCCACTCTAAGGAAAAGATGCAGTGGTGATCAAGAGTTTGTCTTTGTGATACCAAATGTTATAGATTGGGTCCCTAGATATTATGTCAAAATTGGAACCTCCTCCTGTCAGTCCTTGTCCATCAGTCATTAGAATTTAGAAGTGCAGCTTCTTCTATCCTACAAAACCTAACTTTTTGAAAAGCTTTGGAGTCCAGGTAGCACTGAGCTTGGAGGATGTGAATCCAGTGGGACTTGGTCGAAGATCGCGTCAACTGTTTGATAATGTATGGCGTCGCTTGACAGATTTAGGTCAGCTGACAAGCTCAACCAGAGTAACAGATGATTATGAGTATGAGAATGTGGTCATTGGAGGACCCATGTGTGATTTCACCACTCCCAATGCTGAGCTTACCACAGTACTAGTTGCTGGTGCTACTGGCCGTGTTGGTCGCATTCTTGTCCGGAAACTGCAGCTTCGTGGCTACAAAGTCAAGGTATGTCAGTCCAGAAGTAAACCATACAGTTCCTTTTGCAGATGCTCTTTTTTTGGGACACCTTCAAATTCTGATATGAAAAATTCAGTATCGAACAGGCCCTAGTGAGGAAGGCTGATGAGGAGACCCTGGAGATGCTTCCGCGCTCAGTTCAAATCGTTGTTGGGGATTTAGGAGAGCCTGCAACATTGAAAGCTGCTGTTGAGGGCTGCAACAAAGTGATATTTTGTGCAACAGCCCGTTCCTCAATCACTGGAGATTTGTCCAGAGTCGATCATGAAGGGGTTTACAACCTATCCAAAGCATTTCAGGTTTGTCAAGTATAATAGTCAATTGGCAGAGCAATCTAGTTGGACAGGGACTGTAACAGGCAATTCTTGGAGACTCCCTGTCTTTTCCTGTCCTAAGTGTTTGCAATCTCTCTGCATTTAGGATTACAATCACAAACTAGCACAATTACGGGCAGGACGCAGCAGCAAGAGCAAACTCCTGTTGGCTAAATTCAGCCAATCAAATGGAGTGGACGGTTGGGAACTGCGGGAAGGGACTTACTTTGTAGATGAGATAACAGGCAAGTATGATGGAGGCATGGATGCTCAGCTTGAAATTGCAGAAGATGGCAACGCCATATTCTCAGGTCTGTGCTTCTGGCAAGAAAATCCATACCTTGTCACATGCATCTTCTAGCTGGTTTGTAGCATTGTCTTGATGAGTTTGTCACTGATAGACTTTTGATGTGATTTTTGTTTCAGGTTATGTGTTCACGAGAGGTGGTTATGTTGAGTTGGTAAAGCGGCTCTCTCTTCCTCCTGGCCTCACCCTTGACAGGTAGAGATTGCTGATGGTCTTTGCATAGTATTTAGGTTGTAGCAGAGATGTGATTGTTGTTTCAGATGTTAATATGAAGATGATAACAGCATCTGATCCCTTTATGACTACCAATTCTCAGGATTTATCAAATAGGAGGTCATTACTGTTCACATCTCCTAGATATCACATTTATGCCATAGACAACACTCACAGATTATCTTTCATGTTGCCAGGTATGAGGGGTTGGTGTTGTCAGTTTGCGGGGATGGCAAGACTTATTCACTCCTCCTAGAGACTGATTCAACTGAGAATGATTCAACATCCAGGCTCTATGTTGCACGTTTTCCTACACGACTTGGATACAGCAGGGTTTTTTCCTTTGCCCTCCATCATTGACATATCACTTTTAATGCTGGAACACTCAAGTGAGATCACAGAGTTGAGAAACTGTATTCACAATAATGTTAGTCGATCAATTCAATTAGCTACCTGGATCACTTCACTATCAAAGTAAGGTGAAAGTTTATGGTCAACTTTTGTGTGTCAGAGGCACATCAATGCATAAATGCAGGACTGCCACCTGATTTGTCATCTTGTTCATAAGAGCTACCTTTAAGCTTTGAGTCACCTTCAATCATTGTTTTGTGTGTTGCAGGTTAGGATACCCTTTTCCACATTTCGACCTATGAATCCAGAAGACCCACCACTTGACCCCTTTCTTGTACGCACCCTTGCAATTCGGTTTGAGCCCCGGCGGCAGGTGGGTTAAAGTTCTGAAATATTTTTTACTGTATCACACTTTTTAAGCCCACTTCGTCTTCGTTTGTCTACTCCCTTTTGTCTGTTATGTTCTGTTCTTTCTTCCTGATGTGTGTCTGCTTTGTTTTTTTGTTTTTGCCCTCTATGTTTTCTCTGTGTTTTCCTTTCTGTGTCATAGGGTGCTTGCCAGTATCATGACTGAGTCTTCCCATTGCTTCTGTACTTACAACAGAAACTCAGTACACAGGCTAGTGGCCCTACTGTAAGGTGTTGATGAAGTCAATGAATAGTTGTAGATAGATAAGTCAATTTCATACATGCCACTGCTGATGGTCCTTGAACAAGTGAGAGACTGTCACTGCTGTTCATGCTCCTAGTTTCTTTTTGTTCTGTTCTTCCCTTCTGTGTATTTCTTCTTCCCAGTTATTCAGAATTTATCTGGGAGTTTTCCTTAATCATGAGTATGGAGATTTCTCAATACTCATCAGAGTTATTTATTCCTGGAACTTATGCTGAGTGCAGAATGCATCAAATTGCATTGAAGTTCCTATTGTCACAAGGCCAAGTTATGTCTTGTTTCACTCCCTTGAAACTTGGTCTATTGAGTCAAATCAAAGCCCTAAGCATCACATTCTAATAAACATTTTGTGCTACAGAGATCTCCAGCACCTCGTCCATCAACTGCAGGAAATGGAGTCCCAACAGAACGTGAAAACAGCAGCTTTAAGCTAGTCATTGACTACATCAAAGCCTTGCCAGTGAGCTATCTGATTCCCTATCCCTTTTCATACATTCAAAGATTTGAGTTCTGCAATGTTATTGTCACTGGTCACTTTCAATGACCTCAATTTATCTGCTCATTGGTATATCCTTGGAAGAAATGCAAGGTTAATGATTACTTTGTATGCTGTACATGCATTCTGCTTTGTGTCTTGTAGATATTATCACTAAGTCTATTTCAGATGGGAGCATGATGTGATAGTTATGCTGTTGATGCAGGGGGGGCAGGAGACAGATTTTATTTTAGTGTCCTGTTCTGGAGCTGGGATATCATCTGATGGACGGGAAAAGATCCTTAGGGCTAAGCAGGTGTGCTCTTTTTTATATCTGTGCAGTATGCCCTCATAATTTTTCTTAGACAATTTGTTCTGCGAAACCATTCTCCGTAGCCCTCACATTTTGAGGTTCTTGTATTACCAGGCTGGAGAGACTGCACTTCGTAATTCTGGTGTTGGATACACAATTGTGCGACCAGGCCCACTTCAGGTTCGCCTGTGTTTTTGAAAAGTTATTTCTGGCTATTTTGATTATGCCATGCATTTGACTAAGGTCTTGATTTGGTCTTAATGGTCTCAATGCATAGGATCCAGAACATGAGTTGTGTTCTGCTTTTTTATGCATTGGCTCTCTGATTGTTGATTGGACAATCAACATTTTGTTTCCTATGATCTAACTGGTGGGGGGCAAGGTCAGCAGACCATTAGAGATAGGAGCTGAAACAGTTAATATGCATGACATCCTTGAAAGTCCCCTGCAAGTTTAGATCCACTAGGGTATGCACATTTTCCTTGTCATGATTGTTGTAATATATTGAACAGGAGGAGCCAGGAGGTCAACGTGCATTGGTGTTTGACCAAGGAGATCGAATCACTCAGGTGACTGTTATTCTTTCCATACTTCTGAATTCTCTCCTCCATAGATAAAGGAGGGCTCATCCTACTCTCACCATTGCGAATGCAGGTTAACCTACTCAACAGAGAGTCTAGCATCAGTCTGTGGACATTGTTTTATTCCTGTGAGCTTTTATTTGCTCACTTGTGGATGCCTGACACTCATTCTATCTGGACATGCAGAGTATAAGCTGTGCTGATGTGGCAGATGTGTGTGTCAAGGCACTACACAATCCCACAGCTCGCAATAAAAGCTTCGATGTAAGTAATCCATACACCTTCTGTCTCTGGCTGTAGTGTAGAAGAGCAAAGCTCCTGTCTTCACAATGGATTCTCTGTTCACAGTTATGGGAGAAAAAGTCCCCTTTTGGTCTATACCCACTGTAGAAGCTGGTGAAGTCAGTGGGTAAGGCATTGATAGATATGTTGCTATCATATGTACCGTTGATGGTCACTGAACAATTGTGAGACTGTCACTGCTGTTCATACTGCTAGTTCTATTGTTTGTAGTTCAAGTTCATCCCTTCTGTGTTTTTCTTCTTTGCAGTTCTTCAGTCCTTATCTGGAAGTTTTTCACCTTGTCCTGGTTTTCTTAATTGTGAGTATGGAGGCATCTTGATACTCATAAGAGTTACTATAGGAGATAAAGTATATTTTGTCACTTCTAAAACTTTCCCAGAGCTTGAAGTGAAATTTTCCAAGCACAACACCTGAAATATGATGACCAATGCTGTTTCTAGGTCTGTTATGAGTATGCAGCAGAGGAAGGACAAGGTCTCTATGAATTGGTGAGTTTGGGGCCCTTGGTGCAAAGACATGTGTATCTGCTGAACAAGGAATAAGCATAAGCCTAGGCTACTTGAAACAACATCTGACTTATTTGAGATAGGGTGATCACCTGTAGGAACATCATTTGAAACTGAGGATTGCAACATCTTTGCATGGCAACATTGTTGTGGAGTCAGATTTGTTCCAATGTTGTGCTCATGAGGACTATGAGGTAGGCAATGTTTTGATATGTGATGACCACATGATGTGACGGCAGGTGGCGCATTTGCCAGACAAGTCAAATAACTACTTGACTCCAGCGTTAGCAGTTCTTGAAAAAAACACATGACAGCAGGTGTGGAGACCATTCTATGGCCTTTCATGGCTGATGACATTGTTCATCCAGTTTCTGTACAACATATGCTTTAGAGAATGTGGCTCCAAAAAGCTTTGCCAACAGTTTTGAGCATTACATTAGTTTTATGAAAAATGCTGCCACAAAATAGGATCTTCCAGTGTTGGGTCTCTTGACCATATTTGGGCTCTCCCTTTATCTTGATTTTTTCTGAGTGTACCATGAGAACACCACTAGATGCTAAATTTCTTTGATCAACAAAGTTGGTCAACTACCATTTGATCTACTTCTGCTATTGCACCACAAAGGTGATCCATTGGTGAGGAGTCCACCATTTATTGGCACATAACCATCACCAGTGGATTTCTTATGAACTTTTCATCCACTTGTTCATCATCTCCAACATTTTCAGAAGAATCATCTCCTTGTAAGTGACAACCCTATCTCCATTGTTGCTTGATCCCAGAACTGAGTGCTTCAAATCTGAAGGTATAACGTGTACTTGCCTTATTGATAATTTTTGGCAAATTCATGACTTGAACCAATCTTGAGAAATCAGTCTTAGATGGGGAAGGGGGTCTTGCCTGTATGTGTCATGTTAAGTCATGGAAATATTCTGAACGTATATCAATATGCTTCAATGCTTCCTCACCAAGGGCACATCCCAGCAGTAGAACTGCATCCAGTGGATCCCTGTCTTCTTCATTGTGCCTGCGCAGCAGTTCATGTGATCTCACACTCAACTGAAGTGGTGAGACTTCACCTGCGAGGCACATTGGTGTAGGCTCAGCATATGGTACTTGGGAGAGTAAGTGTGCCTCTCTTCCCTGGGAGGTTTGAGCTCTTTTTTAGTATCGTTGTGGATGCCTGTACAGAAAGTGAAGGGCTGTAGAGAGCAGGAGGAATGCATTTGTTTTTCAGGCTTTTGTCTTCTATTCTCTCTTTTTAACTGCACAAAAAAACAATGGTTATTGAAAGCAAGATTTATCTATGAACTTGATGACTGATTTTTTTTCATTGGGTCCATGGCTAACAATCACTGCACTATATTGCAATGTATGTGAAGCTTACAAGAACCTGTCTTGATGTGTGGAGTTTGAGAAGGTAAAATTGACCATGAACCATGAACCATTCCAGTTTCAAGCTTTTTCTGTTCACATAGATTTCCTAGTCAATAAATGTGAAAACTGCCAAAGGTTGTTGCAGTTTTGTTTTGAATTTTCTACAGTCAACAAACAGTACTGTTGTGTTTCAACTTTCCACCCTTCATCAAACAAAATATAAGGGTAATGTTGAGTCCTTGGTCTTCATGACTACGTGACTATGACCTTGATCTAAGGTCCCAAATAGTATTAGTAATCTAATGCCATTTGGTCTAGAATCCCCAGTATTGGTGATGAATTGTAAAAGCAGTCATTTTCTATGTGTTCCCATTGCTCAAAGAAATTCTCACAAATTATTTAACCTCTTGAGTGCTAGCTAACATCACATCTGAGTCTTCCCGTTGCTTCCAGAAAGGCAACAGAAACTCAGGACACAGATTGTGTATAATGGTTTGGCCAAGTTTTTGGGCACATTATTATATGCTTATCTACACCCACTGTTGGGAGCTGATGAACTCAGTGAGTTGTCATGGCAGCTCGTCACTGCCATTCATGATGAAGATGATGGTCTGTCACTTTGTGAGCAACTCTCATGAGGTTATGACTGCACTCATTGCTGTTCGTGAGGAAGGTGATGGTCTGTCACTTTGTGAGCAACTCTCATGAGGTTATCACTGCACTCATTGCCGTGTTACCTTTAATTGTTGTTGTGGAGATTTCTTTGCAACTTCATCAAGCTTGTTTCATTGATTATTGTAGACAGCAATAGGTGTAGGTGTTGACATGATGGTACGAGAAGGAGAAAATTACATAGGAGGAATTACATAGCTTATTTGGAGAACACCTTATACACATCAATAATTCCTACTAAGGAATAACTAGGTGTAATCGGCATCTTGTCAGTGTAATCTTGCTCCTGTTGCCTCATGATCTATGTCCATTTAGGTGTATGATTAGCTTCTTCCTCGCGATGCCTGGGAGCAATCCTGGAACAATTGGGTTCAACTCAGCTTGCTACCTTGTCCTAGCTCCCTTAGTTAAAAAATGTGCCCTCAATGAAGGCTGTAAATGTGCCCTATGGTCCATGCAATCGTGTATTTAAAAAATGCACCATGCATGGAGGTTTTGTATGCGCCTTATGTATGATCCATGGAGTTACTTATCTAAAATATATGCCCTCTATGGAGGCCGCCTTACCATATATATACTGCATTAAAAAGAATGTTTTGAAGCTATTACTATGGTTCCAGTTTCACTGCCATGTGTAATGCATGTTCTGCTGTTACTAGGGTTAAATGTACATGCACACACATATATATGCATCCATCCATCCATCCATAGATATATGAAGCTTGTCCATTTCTTCTTCTACATTATCAGCGATCCCAAGTCAGTTCTTGAGCGGCTGCTTTATAAGATGAACAGATGCTTATAGACTTCAACTCCAATTTGGATCCGTTCAGTTTGGCTTGCATGGGCATATTGTATTGGCAAAGGACGGGGCAATGTCTCTCTCTATTTGTGGACAGAAATCATTTTTTTCATTGTATTCCAGTTCTATAGCTAACCACTCTGGTTTGCTATGTACTAAACTATCCACATCCATCTACCTACCTAGTAGCCACCAGGTGCCTTTCACTCTTACCTGCTACATACTAACCACTTACATTACCGACCTACTTGCCTACTAACCACTCACATTACCTACCTACCAGGTGGCCAAAACACAAATATAGGTGTACAAATATAAAAATCATATCATACATTCCCACATTTTGCGAATGCATTTGGTGAAATTTTCAAATATAGGAATGAATTTCTTTGAATTATGGTGACTGATATGAAATTTATTTTATTCTCACATTTCCCTTTTTGTGCGACACTTCTTGGGAATAAAGCCTCCAAACACACGCCCACACACAAAGAAGAAAAGCTAAAACCTGGTTCACATGAAATTGGGTTCCAACAATAAATAATCACTACTGTTTTGCAGTATATAGCTGACATTTTTTCTTTGCGCATTGGCTTTTTGTCTCATGGTGTTAAGACCTCTGGACATTATTGCTCCTAGATGTGAATACTTGGCAAAAGTGCTAACTTCATGGTTTGGTTAATGCTTCTGGTAAAGGTCATGAGATCTCTGCTCACAGGAGCATTGGCTCACATGTTCATTTGCTCAAAAGAGTTGTTTATAACATAAATCTTTGTGAAGGTCTTTCCAGCTTCACTACTTTCTTTAACGGCTGAAATGCACTCTTAAAGTCTTATTGGTATCTGGCCTTATTAACCACTCAAACATAAGTTGAAATTCCACACAATAGCCTTTCAGTTGCCTGAAAGCCAAGGTGGGTGATAAGACTATGACAACGGAATCCCAATGTCCATACCTGTGCAGCTGCATTGGACAGAAAATGGAAGCATTTGAGGTCACCTTAAAAAGCTGGCAGTAACCACTCACAGCCCACTTGTCTCTGGTATTACTCATCAAGAAAAGTTCTTGGTTTGACGGAGATGTTCAAGAGTGCGTGCAAGCCCAAATTGTCTCACTGCTGCATATCCTTTCCGAAACCCTTCCCCATATACTGGTGATGAATCTGTCTCAATCTGATGGAGATAAAATTCACCCAGGCGAGCTTGGATTGCATCATGATCTTGACTCCTTTTTGATGCCAAAGAAAAGACAGATTTTTTGCTACGCATATTCTCAAGCTCACCCGTTAGCCATATGTGTGCCATAACTTGAGAAATGCCCTCGTCAACATCACTCGGTAGATTTGAAAATCCCCCTGCATGTGAAGAGGTTGGTTTCAATCACTTATCTATAATCTAATTAACTGAGTTAATCTCTAGATCAGAAGATATTGGCTCATCATAACCCCCTTCCAGAGAGAACCACTTTGCCATTTTCACACCAAAAACAGACAGGATGCTCTGCAGATACATGCATACAAAGACGCTTATTATGGCTACAGAAAAAGGAACAGGATCAGTTTTGCAGATTTTGCAGGGATGGACACTGATTCACAAAAGTGCAGAAAACCACTATGCTTGAAAGTCTTTCTCTAAAGCACAATAGTTACAGGAAATGTAACTTTCTATTATGCCATGACCTCAAATTTCCTGACATGGATGAAATGGGATGCATGGAAAAGGACACTCCTAGAAATCCATGCAGAAAAGAGAACAATTTAGATCAGTAGGTACCATCAAGACGAAGCCATGCATGCATAAGCTCATGAGCCAGGATTGACCCGGTCAACAACCTGCAAATAGCACATTCATAAATCAGCACAAATTATTTACAGTTTGAGCTTTAGGTTAGGGAATTGGATGTAATATGAAGAAAACAGTACATTGATGTTTATCCATAGACCTCTTAAAGGGTAACCCAATCATCCTTACTTCACATTGTGACTTTCAAAAAGCAATAGGAGTCGCCTAATGTGGTCCCACTATCATAATTCTTACACAACAAATGTGTCTGATATCTTTTACCTGGTCAGACCATATAGTACAAGGATTGCAGTGACTTCACAGTGTCGCTCTTGCTTTTGAGGTTGTGTAAACAAAGATACAGGTGTCCTTGGCGTCCTCCCAAAGATCTGTCCAGAAATATTGCCACATAGTGCATTGAGATAGAGTATCCATTACCAGACTCATGCTTAGAATACAATCACAAACAGCAATTATTCTCAGACAAAATTTTACACTACAGGCCACTTGACGTATATGTCATCACCAACACTCATGAAAAATATGTGCGAAGTTGGGAAGGACCTCAATGGCTCAAACTCAATATCTGATTGTTGGTAATCCAACAGCAGAGGGTATGGGAAAAAGCTTGTTAGGTTGCATAAGAGATTTGAAAGTCTTGCAGTTCACAGTATGATCTTGTACATAAAGGATTGTACAGTTTTCAATCATATAGGATGAGAGAAATATGTTTACAAATATTTGTCAGAGGCAATTATGAGATCAATGAGTATGCCTGGTTGCCTGTGTGAAGATGGCCTAATGTTCTTGCAACAGCATCGACAACTAAGGCAACAGGGATGAGTATGGGACTCACAGTGGTAATTGTTTGCTCTTGTGAGACACATAAACCTCGTGTCTCTGCTGTATGTGCATGGCCCTGGTAAAAGCAACCAATAAACCAACATCCATGAACATTGATGGCTCATTGTACCCAGTGAACCAAAGCCTGTGATAGTGAAAGCTTCAGTGCTAGATCCTATAGGTCTCTTGTCTATTCCATAACTTAATAGTCCCAAAGACGAGTTCATTTTCACTGTAAACTTATGACCCACAAGCATAGGTTCCAGATTCTTCAATTTTGTACTTTTAACACTGTGCCTATGACACAGTTATGGCAATGCTGTATATTTCTTCTCTACTACGGCTGGAGAGCAGTGGTCTTGAGCAACTGATTGAGGATTTGGTAACCTAGCATGTAAAAGAAACTCACAGTTTTCTCGCTCTCAAGGGCAGTATTAAGGGCTGATCGCTCCACCAGATGCATAGATATGTCCTGGTGAATCTTCAGGCCTTGTTTTTCATAAAACTTTAGAACATCATGGTAAAGAGGTTGGCATGCTTTGGTGTCCAAAATTGCAGTCTCATGGCATTCTGGGCATAGCGTCCGCCCATCTTCCAGTCTAGCATACTGTACATCTGTAGCCTGCAACAAAATACAGGACTCCTACCCTCATCAAAACCATCTTGCCTGTATACATCCTTACATGTATGATTGGAATGTGTAGTAGGGTTCAGGACAGTGAATAACCTTCAAGATCACTTTGTGGTTCACTCAAACTTATTGGTGCATCACAAGAACACGGGTGCAAGAATCTATGATGTAATGATCTGAAAACACCATACTTGAATCAACATGTAAGTGAGATTTAGTTTAAAAGAGCATGCTTGAGCTCCACCTGAAGGCGATCACAGCTAGCACATCGTGCTGTACCATCCTGCTCATGCTTTGGGCAATACTTTTGATTCCAAAATGGATGAGACCGGAACTCTATCATCCCTGCAGCATTTGTTGGTATCTGCAGAATTACAAAGTAGAAAATTTGTGAATTCTCTGAGAGGCTCACAAGAATAAAGTGTGAGAAGCATCAAATGAACAGTAACTACCTACTGCTATTTTTAAGGTGATTGTTGCTTTCAACAGGCCCACTGTCGTCACGGTATCCTCAACCATACAGCTGTAGTGTACATGTACAACATTTTATAACTGTGCTTCTGGTGCACTGATAATCAAGCATTTCAGAGAAGAGAATGGGAATCTGCTTACAAAATCATGACAGACTTCACACTTGGGATTGAAAAGCTCCTTATAACATTCACGATGGTAAGCATCATTTCCCTTGACTGAAAACTGCCATGACCAGAAGAAACACCCAGTTAGCATACCACCAAGTCATGATCTGTACCCTGAAAAAAAGGTCTGAGAATTGTATCAATTGATAGCTGGACAAAATTTTATTTTATGAATGATTAAACTATATGATGCTCTGCCTGCCTAGAAACAGCAATCTGAAAATTTGCTTGAATGGTAGTGGTAAAGCAATTAGTACCTCGCTTTCAGAAATTGGTTTGTTGCACCGCCCACAACAGAAGCAGTTTGGGTGCCAGTTTTTTCCCAAGCAACTCAGAAATCGCCCATACCCAAGAGGCTGGTTACAACCAGCACAATTTGAACTAACACATTGCAAAACAAACACAAAATCCCATGTTAGCTTTTATCTGCCCAGATTGGTACAAACCACCAGCAGCCACAGAAGCAGTGTGGGTGCCAGTTCTTTCCCAAGCACCTTGGAAATTGCTCATATCCAGGAGCACTTATCATGGGCAAGAAGAGGGTTCAGAATCAGTGGACCTTACTGCTCAACATGTCAACTAGGTTTCTAATTCTGGAAAATCTGCCAACATATATTGCAGATCTAGAAGACATATTATAGCTCAAAAGCAAGTCAAATGCATGCATGCCTTGGGACTCCTTCGGGAACAGGCTGTGGAGGGTGGTTGTTTTCAGAAGTGGGTGGGCTCTCCACTTTCAGTCTCTCCTGCATAGCTCTGGCCAACTGCTCATCGTTGCCATTTGGTGATGGCCTCTCTCTAGTCCCTGGAGCCGCCGCACGTCACAAAAAAATGTTGACGGAACTAAGTCAGGATCTACCACGAGAAATGCTTCACGAAATCATGGAGATACACATCTTGACGAAATCAGTTCTAGGAGAAGAGGAGATCTGCAGCACAGGATCTTCAAGGCAATAGAGCTCGATCACACTCACCAGCTGTGCTCGGCAAATCACTGGAGCCTGCTGCAGGTCTGTCATTGGTGTAAAATCTTCCCTCGTTGTTCCCCTGTTTCTACAGATTCAGCGACCAGATCCTTCAGAACATAGCAATCTAACGGCTTTTGAGGATCCTCTCAGCAAACGAAACGGAATCCGTTTGCTTGCATGCGATATAAATCAAGACCCGCAAAAGAGAGAGCCACAAAAGAGACAAGAAAGAAGAAGAGGAGTTCAAGGTTCCATACCGAGAAGAGATGAGGTCCATTGTGAAAGATGTGGTGACCATGGACGTGAACACCAGCTTCACCGTCATCATCATCGGGTGAAGATCCTGATCTTTTGAAGAGCTTATCGAACAACTTCATTTTCTCAAAAGCAAAAAGAACGGAATCAAGCAAACAGAATTCTCCACCCAAGATCCAAAAACAGAAACTCTCTCTCTCCCAACCAAATCACACACACACACACACTCTCTCTCTCTCTCTCTCTCTCTCTCTCTCTCTCTCTCTCTCTCTAGCTACAAAATTACTATAAAAACAACAAGGTCGGCCTTCTACGATCACTGTTCTTCGGAGCTTTCCCGGTTCTTCTTTCGAATAAGCTTAAAACAAAACCAGCACAACAAAGTGCCGACTGAACAAGCTCTCTAACACAGGAATCTCTAGTATGATCACTTTTCACAACAGCGAAATGAAAGAGAATGTGAAGTACGTGAATTCCGCAACTGCATGAAATCAAACTGAGTGAGTGAAGAAATTTCCGACAAAAAGATCCTCGATCGAGTGGCGCGCTACGTACTCACTCACTCAGCAGTCTAATTCAGCGATCCGTCCGGACGAGAATTCCGACAAAGCTTTCTAGTACTATCTATCATCGCCTTTCTTGCGAATTCACTAGTCCCGAAGTGAAGTGAACGTGAAGAGAATGCGAAGTACGTGAATACTCTTGCTTTCATGAGCTAGCAAAATGAATGTATGAAATGCGCGACAGAAAAAAAAAAGCTCCTCCTCCTCCTCTCGCGCGCGCGCACGCACACCACGACTGTCACTCAGTCGACGCGATCCTAAAACGCTCCACTGGCCTGTTCGCGGCACACAAGCGCCGGAATCGTATTGGACGCAGATGTGCCTTGGTGTCCGCTGCAGTTGGCTGCGTATGTGAAAAGAGCGCGTGGCAACTTCAGTGCGTCGACCAATGGCTCGCTGCCACATAGCGACTTGTGATATGACCAGTTCTCTGGCCTAGTACGTTCGGTTATATTAGTGACCATATTTTAAGCCCAAAAAATGTTAGTTTTAAACCCACCCCCACTCCAAGGGTATTATGGAGTGAAAAAACTTGTCAGAAATTTTTTTTTCTTAATTTTTTTTTTTTTTTTTTTGATAGGGTATCACAGGGTTTTTTTTTATAAAAAAAATCAAAAAAATAAAATAAAATGAGGCAAGTATTTTTGCTTTTGGAAATGCACACACCTCTTTGGTGCAAATAAGATTGTGCTCTATAATAACATGACCTCTAAATACATTAAAAATGATCTGAAAAAAGGTTTTTAATGTTTTTATCTGAAGCCACAATTTGATTACTCTTCTTACCCTTGGTCAGTTTCAGTAATTAAATAATCCTTTAAAATATGAAGCCATGTGGTGCAATGTCCATTCAATATTTTGACTTGTTTGTTTTTAAACGCAAATTTTTATACATCTTATTTGATTTTATTCTTGTTCAATTTTGATTTAATTGTGTTTTCAATCTCATTTTTAAGCATGGAAGAGGAATTAATCAAAATTTGGCTTATAGAGCTGAGAGAGGAATTTTAAGAATTTTTTTAAGAATCCTGCTATTATATTTTGGCAACCGACTAAAACCAATTAAAAAATAATTTTGGCAACAATTTCATTGAAAAAAAGTATGATTCTAGTAAGTTGCAAATAAATATATTGTAAGTTATGTTAATGAATATGTAAAACATTTGTCGCATTTTTTTCATTAGTATATTTTGGTCCCTTGCTTGGCTGAAGAAATTTTATTGATTGGCGTTGTTGTAGTGATGTCACAAGAACAATAATTTGCACAATTTGCACAAAAGGGTCTTACTAATAAACTCTCCTCCTATACATAACAACATCGAAAGGCAAACAATAATTGGTAGTGGGTTACCTCTTGAGTGGAAGATGGCACAAGGGAACCATCCAAGGAGGAAGCTAACTCTTAGAAGGATCACAGTAAACCTCTGGATAATCCCCTTGGATCCTTTTCTCCTCTTTGGATCTCCACCTGCCAGAATTGAGATCAAGCTCACTATGTTTCTTTCAGAGATGCATCGCAGAGTGTAAATAGTGTTGGAGAGAGAAGCTAAAATGTGAGCTGAGTGGCAAAAGCTATGTCAATGCTTTAAATTAGCAGTGGTGAAATGCCACTGGTGATATTGTGAATCTTGATGAGCTCAAATTCTGGTTTAGAAGTTGGCATGTCGACACGTCTAGGTTTTTTGTGATCACTCAGATGATCTCTGAGAACTCCAGCAAGTGAGAAGGACTTGAACCCATTGGCTAACTAGACAATATGCCACCGAAGCTCTGAGTCATTTCAATGCTGCTGAAAGTGCTTCTCATGTAGATCTTATGAAATAAAAAGATGTTCACTTACTTTGAGCTGTTTTCCTGTGCCCTTGAGCCATGCTGCCACAAACTCCAGTACAGAGACTCCTGGACAATCATCACAAACTGTTATTTCATTTGACAGAGGCAACCTTAAAAGCAGTGCTACTTATGTGGAAACATACCTGGGCTTTAGCTCCTGAGACAATAAAAACTCTGACCCTACAAAAACTACCAATACAAAATTCGCTTTACAGGGACAATAGAGCTGCACTGAAAAACGATGTCCAAGCACAGAGTAGACTCTGATATGCTACAACAATTAGCACTGCGTACACCTGATAGATTAGCACACAATCACAAGGAATGAATTTCTCTGATCCAGAATGTCCCATAAAGCCATGGGCATAAACTCTACATGAATTTAGGGTGCAACTATTCATCTTCAAGTGTCCTATAGTCTCACTGCAGAACTACATCAAACACAAAGAATTCAAGAGGATGCGGTGGAACCTGTGCCAGTGCCACTGTTGAAAATCTGGATAAACCCAGGGCTCAGATGCTTTAAAGCAGCCAAATGAGCATCCACAAGGTCTACCACATGAATGTAGTCCCTTAATACATGTCCCATCATGAGTTGGAAAATTACTCCCAAAAATCTGCATCAGAGCTGTCACCAAACTCAGTCAATACTTAGAACGAAGTCATAAAGAGTGTCAGACAACCTCTAAGCATGAACTCATGCCTTCAGAGTCTGGCATGTTGGTCATGCCTCCCATTCTTGTTCCACCTGTTCTCTTCTTCCCAAGATTTCTCAATGTGCTTGTCTTTTTCGTTTAGACTGGACAATTTTTTCACATTCCTTTCATATTTTCCAAAGTGAGACAATTTAAACAAAATTTTCAACCTTGATGGAGTCACAATGGCCGTCGTGCATGCTCCACTTATGTGACCAAATTTCTGATACTCTGGCAACGGTGACTCATGGGATGAAGGAGTCAGAGACAACAGGATGATGGCTAGATGCATTTGATGTGGAAAATCTTCATTGAAGGCATACAGAGTAGATCCTCAGGACCTGAAAAACATGAACCAAACACACTATCTATTGCACATATTACACAAAAGCAGTACCACATGGTGAGCCACATACTGCATTAGGAAAGAATAGCCAGCTTCCCTACAGACACAAAGCTGATCATACACACTGGCCAACTGACTACCTGCACAGTATCCTCTGTAGTAGGCATCTCATCATGGTCACCATATGCTGCACACATGCTGCTAAAGATGAATTTGTCAACATTGTGGATGCGCATTTCATCTAGGATGTTCACAACATTGCCTGTATTTTGCTTGAAGTACCTGATTCAACAAACCAAAGCAGGAGAAACATCAAGCCATGTTTACTTTGAACCATCTGAGTGGCTAAAGATTGTACTCAAACAAATTCTTCCATGGAACCTTTCCCTCTTGGTCATAAGTTTGACTTACACACATATATTATCTTACCAATTCCAAGGATTATCTTGAGCACTTACATTAGAGGTTCCTCCATGCTCTCACCACATCAAATGTGTTCTTGGAAAATACAGAGTGAAGCTAAGGATTCTGGTGAAGGAAATTGTGAAGAGCCAACCACATACATATGTACTACATCTTTCAGGACCCTGATTGCTCAGACCTGTAGATGAACAATAACCAAAAGGAAAATTTGAAACTATCACTTCCCGCACATTCTGAGCAAGAAGCGAACATAACTTCCATATCAACTTGCATACTGATTTTTGGGCAACATAGAGCTATTGTGTGCCACAACATAACATCATAGATTCAGTGAGGAACCCTCAAAGTAATCACTAATCATAGAAACAGTTCAATATTGAGTCACAAAATGCTCAAAACCAACAACAGTGAAGCATAAGTCACACCTCTTGAAAACTTGGCATTTTGAACATACACTCTTTCCATGCACAAGCATATGACATCCATAATTGACAGTAGGTTTAGGAGGATACATCTTCCAGATCACTTAGCTCAGTTTTATGAAGTTGAAGTGACCAGGACTGGCAATTTGTTGCAGCACATGAATAGCCCCCACATTGCCTCTGGACAAATTATCCTGTACAAAAATAGCTTACCATAATGTGTCAAGAACTAACCTAGGCTCTAACAACACAAATTTCATCGATCTTAATTCCTAAATCCTTCTTGAATCCTAATTTTAAGCATTGGATCGTGGAGTAGTGAGTCCTAACTAGCAAGTCCTCAAATTGCACAATGTACACCTTAAAGGAATCAAAATCTTGTCCTTGTGAACATTGCCTGTTGCAATAGGTGTGTGTCTGCACCCACAACCCATGCCACCCACCCACACACATTAATAGAAAAACATGACTAATGCCACAAAAATTACATTCAGTACCACCTTCCACCAAAGTCTAGGCTTGCAGCCTCTTGTCTGTTGTGTCCACTTTTGACAAAGTCCAAACTCTAGATTACAAATGCCATGATCCATGGCTTGTGAAACATAATCCAACAAGTTGCAATTAGCTTTGAGCCTTGTAGTAGACAACTTTTTGTTGTCAGAGTTGATGTAAGTAGCACCTATCACCTACAATTCCGTACAACCTAAAACACACAACCATCAAGTGACAAGTTCAATTTGCAAAAAGTAATCACCACAATTAACACAACATCATCAAACTTCAATGATCACTCATATATTATAAACATACCATTTCTTTATTTTTTCCAAGCAAGAATGGCTTCATGATAGGGAAAGCTTTCCAAGGTGAAATTTTTTTGAGCAAACATATGCATTACTAAATGAAGATGATTAATAAGCTTATTACATAACTTACTCTTCATGAAGGACAATATTAAAAAACACCATCCATCTTCAACATTTCCAATCATTTGGGCAATAACAATTTTTGCTACCTTTATATACTTCAAGATTTTGAAATTGAGAAGTTAAAATGAGGTTATATTCTACCATAGTTTGGTGGCATGATTTATGTCACATGGTTCCTTCAATGCAACTTTTGCATTGTTTTTCATGGTGACCTTGAAAAGGTTACTTTGCAAATCCAAGTGTTGTGGATTTAGTAAGGGTGGCATTTATATTACATTCATTATTTCTAAAATGTCATGCACCCTTGAGGATCTCTAAGTGTTTGGAAAACAATGTCTCAACCTCTCTTTGAACCTAGTATTTAAAATAAACTATTCCCAAGGCATCCATTACAATTCGGGCATGAAACTTGGCCTCCAATTCATCCACAAGGGCCACAATGGCAATTCAACATTGTTATTGTTTCACAAAAAATATGACATCCAAAAACACTTGCCTAGTCACCCAAACACATGTAGTTAATGGTAAAATCTCGATGTTTAGCCCAAATGTGTTGCCCATAACATTCAAAAACCATGTGGTCAATCATTATGCCTAGATCTATGATCCATTTTAGAACAATGCCTTCATGCTTCTATTCCACCAATGTAATTAAACTATGTAACAAATGGGACTTGAAAGACGTGGATGGGTTTGAATAGAAACTATAACATCCCCTTGGTAAATTTTCACTATAACAATAAAATCACACACAAAGATGTCTATTAATTGACTAAATTTAATAAAGTTATGCAATGCTTCCAACAAACACATGACAAACCCGATAAACCTTCCACATCCACTAGGTGATGTAACAACCTTTGCTTCTTTTGGCACATCAACAATCTCTTAATTAGTAATGTGCAATACTCCTCCATCACCCACTTTGTTAGAGCAAGCATATTGATCCACCTAGTGCACACATTCCTCAAAATTTTATTTCCTTGTATTCCATTGCTTTTGCCAACTTTTCAAATTCAATGTGTCATGTAAAGCTATGAACAAAATATGTATATAGTTGTTAAGGCAAACCTTTCAACCTCAAAATTAGGGATAAATGTTTTATAAATTGCACCACCAAATTTTTGTTGTTTTTTGTGCAATGCACCCCCACCATGTGTGATGCATAATTATTTTGAATTTCCACTATTACACCATTACAAGTGCCTTGAAAAATATTGACCTTGTCAACTCCAAATGAAAATAGTTCCTTGGTCATGTATTTTTTGTTCAATGCACCCCTAATGGTTAATGCTTCAATAATCAACATGGACATTAGCCCAAGATTGGTCGTTTAAGGTTGTGACTTCGTCACAACTAAGATTAACATAGTTGGAAAAATTCATAAGCACTTTGGTGGCATCTAACACCACATGGTGCAATTGTTCAACCATTGATCACCTTTAAATGTCACTTCAAAGCTTTTCAAAGTTGTTTTTCAAATTTAGTTGTTCAAGAGTAAGCATTTCAAACCTTCAAAATTAGTCATTAGGCTTCTCTCCATTAGCAAATGCAAAGTGAGTTGAACAAGCTTTTGCTTGTCATCATTTTCATCCCCTTTTGTCACAAGATAAAAACACATTCTTTTGCCATACTTGCAAGTATAGTCTCATTTTTAATATGTTAAGAGTCTTTAAAAAAATAGAACTTCCCTAATTAAACATTAAACCTTATAACTTTTGCTTTCCAATTTTTAGTAGCATGCTTGGATAGGTTATCAAGCTTTGGAACAAGCAACTTGTCCTCATGTTCAACCTTTGAACACACCTTACACCTAATAACATGAATTAAACCATCATTTCCAATAACATATTTAGCCCATGTGTATTTTGTAGCTTATGATGTGCATCATATTAGGCTTGTGTTTTTGTTTTTCATTCTCAATGGTGGATTTTACATTGGGTCTATAAGTGTTGGTGTGTTATTGTTAGAAGATGAAATGCAATTTGGTTGAAAAGATGAGATTTCATTTGACTCAAGGACATGGCCATTAAGGTTTTGCAAAAAAAATTGGGGTTTGATCCAAAACATCTTGGAGCTCTTATGATGGAATTTTGCCACTAAAAAACATTTATGGAATGGAAGCATTATGAGTGTAGTTGATGTCAAATTTCACATTCTAGAGTTCACACCAAATTCCAAAATAACAAGCTTGATAATTGACAACAACAAAAGGATGTGTGGTGTGTGTTCAATGATTGACACAACAATTTGATGGTGAATCATGATGATAGTGAGAAAATTAGAACTCAATACAATTGTAAATGCCAAAGAAACAAGATGTCAAACATAAAACATGAATCAAAATACAAGAAAGAAAATTGTAGAACAAAAACATAAAAAAAAATTACACAACCCTAAATCCATTTCACAGCTTGACAACAACAAGAACAAGAAAAGGATTGGGATTCAAGAATCAAGATGTGACATGCCCATTCAACATAAGAAGTTGATGGTAATGTGACATGTCGCAACAAGTGTTGAGAATCGGGATATGTGATCAACACAAAAAATCAATTGCAACAAGATTTCCATGCATGATTGACATAAGAACAAAAAGTGAATGACAATTGTCACAAGGGGAATCAAGATTGCAATGTAAAACAAAATGCAAATTCAAAACAACAATTGAAATGTGGAATAGAAGAGTGAAAACCTAAAACATGGGGTAAACAACAACTACTTCAATGGTGTATCACCAAAACTTTAATCCTTGACTTGTTTGCATTGTTGCAATGTCCAAGTTTTACAACAATAAATTTCGATTAAAAGCACCAACCCCATTCACCTTAAAGGCTTTGCTTCTTGAGAATCAACAACTTCACCTCCTTATCAAAATTCTTAAATCTTGACTCTTCATTGTTAGAACTTAATGTTTAGTTCACGCAAGCTATACAACCCACTAGTGAACCATTCATTGGCAAGAAAAAGGAAATTGCAAAAGATGACAATTGAACACAACATGACAAGGGAGAAAAGGTGATTGAAGGTGATGTGGCAATAGAGTTGCAAGCTAATCTAGGCCTTTCGGTACCTCAAATTTGGGCAAATTTACGTCTTTTAAAAAAATAAACAAGTTCTTTTAATCCTTTTATTTGTTTTAAAAAGAAGAAAATTTACTAGAAAGAAACCATTGATATTGTGGTACGTAGCTTAACTTGGCAGGAAGGTGCCTAATTTATTTATTTAAAAAAATGTTTAGATGTAAAAATAATAACATTTAAGGACTCAACATTATATTAAATAATGAAGCCAACATGCTTGAGAATTTATGTTAGATTTTTGGCATCATGGACAAGTATTTTTCAAAAATTTTGATAATTTCAAAAAGTAATTAATTAGTGCCTAACCAAGTTAAGTACCATAGTATGTTCATATTGGCCTTTTTTTGGTGTGCAATTTGGTTTTATTTCTAAGTTTTGGAATTTTTTCTTGTCACATATTCAATGAATTTTGGGAAAAAAAAAATCAATGTTTTTTGCTAGATTTATGTGTATGATTCAAGTAGGTAGCAAAGATATTATGAGGCTGTGTTTTCCTTTCATATTTTGTTAATAGCCAAATTTGTTTAAATTGGCTTACGGATGATAACCAACTTGGTTACATTACAAAATTGCAAAAAGGGCCAAAAACATTGGAATATTGTATATATTAATATATGTATGAAATAATATGTACAATGTCAATTTATGTAATATGCATTATAAAGCTAACATTGGTTAGGTAAAAAACAATAACACTTGAGGCATTTTGTGTAAGAAGAAAATGAGGTATGTTGCTGCCTTTATTATTGAGAACTATTTAATGATCTTGATTCTTACATAGCCTGAGCAGCACAGCAAATGGTGAAACATACATCCATCCTAAAGTTCATCACTCAGGCTTCATAATTGTCAAACATAAAGCACAATTATAGCTAGGATGTGGGAATAAAGTGGCATGCAATCTTCTTTTTCTTTTCAGCTTTTGACACCCAATATCAAGGAGCACAAATTGGTACATCCCAGAAGAAAGGGTGTACCTGAACACCTTACAAAAAAAAAAGAAGTTCACAAAATCCAACAATCAATCATCAAACAAGGGAAGGGGTGTGTCACACTGTCGCCTTGCCATCTACATTAAAAAGTATCTCAAGGCAGAAGAAGAATTATTGCAAACTCAAATATTTCACCATGCAAAAATATAATCTTCAAAAAGTATCCTCTAAATGGAACCAAAATCCTTCCAAGGTATTATAACTCTAAAACTAATCTCGAGTTTCAACACAAGTCAAAATATCATCTTTCAAAAATCCTCATATAAAAATAGAGCTATTACCTAGGGGGCCAAAATCCATTAAGCTACTATACTCTATAATGAATCTAAACACAATAGATATCCTTGCCTTGGTAGACAAGGCCAATAAATGCCCATCGCTCATGTGCCCTCCAAATACACTAGTCATTTCTCTGAGTACTTTACAACTTACAAGCATAAAACCAAACTTTGAAACAATATTTTGAGTTGAGAATGAAACAAGAATGTTAGGGTCCACACTCCACACTTCCAGACACTTTATTTTTGTGAAGGATCAACTTATAGAATGATTTGTAACCATTTCATATGCTTTGGTTACAGTTTGGATTTGCATTCCCGAACTCCAACCAAACTGTAACTCCAATTATAAACTAAACTTACCTTCATCAAATCTTTTTAAAACCTATCTGACCATATCCTTTTCATTCTGGTATCGAATTTTGAACATACCAGCCTGGTGCTGTTATTGGGTCATTTCTGACATACCAGCTTGGTCCTAGTATTGGGTCCTATTTAAAACCTTCATACCAGCTTGGTTCTAGTATTGGGTCTAAGCAATTAACCATAGAAAATACTTTCCAGAACTAAATTAGGGCTCAGGAGACACTGCAAAACCTGTGTAAACAATACTCCAGAAAACACAGGCACAGTTTGCTAAGAAACTAAGAGACTCGTGGAAATGGATAAAGATTAAACACAGAAAACTAGACAGGAAAACATTGAATGAGCATCATCCACCATGCTTCTCATGTAGGGCATTCTCAGGAAACTCTTAATGAGAAGAGGATGATACACTTTCTGTTCTGTATATGGGGTTCTGATTCTCAGTTGACCCATTTCTATGCTGCTCTTGTTTTGTACTAGTACACAGCCAAAAAATTGAAGGCAATAATTTTTAGGGCTTCTCAGGCTCTCTGATGAGGAACAAAAACTTGTCTATCAACATAATTCTCACCTGTATTAGCCTGCTTCTTGAGGTCTTTGATAAATTCCTTTGTGATCTCAACTGCAAGAAGTGGATTCTTCATGGCAAAGTCTTCATACTCTTTTGAGAAGAGAATATCCTCATAGCTTTCAAGAATCACACCAATGGCTGTTTCCTTCAGTGATGTTGCTGATGTGAGGGTTGCTAGCTCAAGAATTTCCAAGACATTGGATGCACACACGGTGGACGAAATGAAGGCCTCACAGACCTTGCTTAGGACAGGAATGTCATACTTGTCGGCAGCTATTAGAAGTGCATGGCTATGCTCTGCCATTGCATCTGCTGGAATTTCAGCACAATACAGAAACTCGAGCAGGTACCTCAGTTGATCATGGGTCAGCTCTTGGATGTGTACAGGTCCTGTGTGCACCTCCTTCAATTCATCTGCCTCAAATATTCCCTTGAAAACAGGAGACTTTGTTGCCTTCAGCATATGTTCCGCCAATCGATCCAGTCATAGAGAAAAAATTCACAGATGGAAAAATAATTCCAGAAGTCAGGCACAAGAAACCAATGCAAATAGGCATCCAAACTAAGGACAACTCTGAATCTCTTGGGGCAACACCTCTCAAAGTCAGAATGCATGCCACAAACTGCGCACCTGTGGGATTACCAAAGCTCAGATTTGCAGCACACGCCAAAACAAACACATTCATAGTTCTAAGTACAAATGCAGTACAAATTCAGCTTCATGACTTTCTTCAGAGAGGCTACAATCAACACTGGCGAGATGTGCACTAGGTGAACCGATTTCAGCCAAGGCAAGGATTATGTCAAACCCTAACAATAGGACCAAATGAATTCAGGACAAAGCTTGCAATAGCATGCAGATCCGCACAGGAAAGCCGGCAAGAGAACAAATGTCATAAAACAGAAAACTAGAAACGATCAAGAATGATCTTGAACAAGAACTGGAAGCGAAAAACAAGCGGAGAGAGACAGAGACAGAGATGTGCTAACCATGACAACGCGATGAGCATGAAGAGAGAGGCCATCATTGGTAACGAGTTCGACATCGGAATGCATGCCTAATCGGAAAGCATCCACCAGCGACTCCAGAAACTCCAGCTTCTCCGATGCATCTTCTTCCTTCAGTTCCAGATGCTTCATCTGCTTGAAAGCGTATGCAAGCCCCTGCGGCGGCGTCGCGAGTTGCTTAGTACGGTTGTTGTTTTCCGACGAAGACGATGACGACGACGACGACGAAGTATCGAGATGATGATGATCATCGTCGTTGTCATCGTCCCGCCACTCCTGTTCCAGCTTCCGACAAAGATCGATAATCGACCGCGCGCCTTCGTAACAACTCACACATACTGTGTTCCGTGGCGGTCGATACGAGTTCCCGAGGGAACTACACAAACAGCAATCCATCGCATTCTCCTTTTTTCTTCTTCTTCTTCTTCTTCTTCTTCTTCTCTCTCTCTCTCTCTCTCTCTCTCTCTCTCTCTCTCTAAACTTCAACAACAGCAACTCTTTGTTTTTCTCCAACTCCTTTGATTTTGTATTCAAATCTCTAAACTATTTCTCGCATTCATGATCATCATCTGCTTCAAAAGAGAAGAGAAGAGGGCAAAAAACAAGACCAACAATCCATCGCATTTCCCTTTCTGAAGCTCCCTTTTCCTAGCGACAAAACGCAAGCCAAGACTGCCGCCGATCTAACAAGAACTAGAGGAAAGCTCAAAACGGGCACACCACTACAAAGAAAGGCATGTTCCGGGAATTGGAAAAAAAGGCCCCCCCACCCCCCCCCCCCCCCCCCCCCTAAAGAGGCATCAGGATTGGTGGAAATCAATTTCCATAAGAAATTAAGGTCTGGATCAGCTGCCTTTTTCAAAAAAAAGAAAAAGGGGCGAAATATCGCAAACAATTCGCCAAAAAAGGAAATTAAAAACTTAACAATTCGGAAATGAAGTGATTTTTGGAGGTTTTCAATCGCCAAAAAGAAGTAAAGGTGGAAAAAAGAAAAATTTTAAAAGGAAAAAATTGTCGGATTTCTATTGATCTTTTGGTTTCAAAGTGTTGTAGCCAAAAAAGATAGAAGGATGATTAAATATTTCACTTCCATATCCAGCTTATAGCCATATTTGGCTAAATTTTCCTAATGATCATTGCCACTTTTATAAACATCTTCCTATGGATGATCGTCACTTTGACTAAAAACAAGAATTCATTAAAAAAAAAAACACCTGTCTTTGGGGGGGGGGGAGCAGATTATGGACTACGTAACTGGCTCAAAATCATTGGTTCCGGAAATAACTGAGGGCACTTGCGAGTGTCAAAGGTATTTTCCGGTAACCAACAACCTCAAGCAAGCCGGTTACGAGACATAACCAACTGTCCACAGAGTTGAAAACCAACAGCATAACCTTCCTATCGATGGATGAAAAGTCATGTAACCCACTCTTGTACATGGATGAAAATTCAATTCACCCTGCTCTCAATGGGATGAAAACTCAAATTCCACGTCCTATACAGATTGTTGTACACCTATATGCACGGGAAAAGAGCAGTGAGAGAGGTTATGCTCCGTAAATGTCGAATGGAGGACCAATCACAAGCTCAAGAATCTCCGGACAATAGGTTATGTCATTTTCTCTTGATTACATTATATGACGTAATCTTCCGGTGGTGATGATCATACACCAAAATCTCTTTTTTTTTTTTTTTTTGAAGTGTTTAATCTGTCACCCCGGACCGTAACGTCATGGAATGGTCAAGCCCTTGCCTTTGGGGAACACATTGGGGACATATGAGGACACACTGGGAACATGGTGGGAAAACTAAAATTTTATGCTTCTTAGGATAGAGAGACCCGAGGGACCTATTATCAAAGTAATGTAGCCTAGGGTTAGCTTCCACATTGACAAAACAAATAATTAATTTTTTGAAAAAAAAAATTTTAATTCATTTTTTTAATAAATTTTAATTCCTAAGTATATTTTCATGATCTACTATTTTATTGTAATATGAAGAGTGAAATTGTTCAACTTGTAGTGTGCAATAATTATGACGGTTTGTATGATGACATCGGACACATTTCAAGTAAATAAAATGCAATGATTTTTGTTGGATGTTTATTATTGTTGATTGTTGTAGGTTGTGTCTTTTATTATTATTATTATTATTATTATTAATTTTTAGGTTCAATATTCTTGGGTTCAATTTTGTCTCATCCATGAATAATTGTGGCCCAAGAAGAGAAGTTCACAATACAATTCCAATGCAAATATGGGTAGTTGGATGATCTCCTATATTAAACTCACGAATGTGGTCAAAAAACCCTCACTTTCATCCAAGTAGGTTTTACAATTTTAGTTTCATTGAGTCATTCCCGTTCCATTCCATTCATCGCATGCACTTGGGGCCCAAGTTCTCTCATCTCTCATGGCCCCCCCACGGTCCCATGATGTACCTTAAAAGGTCCCATGATGTACCTTAAAAGAGGGCCTCCAAAGAAATTAGAGGACAAAAGTTAGGGTATCTTGGTTTTATAATCATTCACCTACCCCTAATAAAAGAGCTATGTTTTTTCCTGGGAAATAAGCTTTTCCGTTTTAAAAAAAAACTAAGTAGCATCACCCGAATGTCAAACTTATTAAGTTGATGATTTTTTTTTGTCATCCCCAATACTCGTCCGAAATGGTGCGTCTCCCCGAGCTTAAAGAAAAAGTCTTTGGTCGTTGGGCCAATTGGCACGGAATTTCCTTAATTTTGGTCGGAGTATGGAATGATTTTGATCAACTTCTTTTTTTAAAATTTAAAATGGGGTATGAGGGAGGGATAAAATAATTATTGATTTATTTTGTGTGTGTTTTTTGGTGTGTCGATTCGTATTAAATCTTTGTATATATCATTTGACGAGTATTATAAGGTGAACCCAATTCCATGACCGATTTTTGGATGCTCATTGGCCTCGATAACGAGGTCCACCATTATTAAGAAGATCGACATGAGTCTTTATGTTGGTGGGTGAAGAAGGGAGGGTCCCTTTGTATGTATTACTCATCTCCTCCACCTAACATGAATAATGCCCAAGACTAGAGCCTAACTTTATATATATATATATTTAGTGGTGACCCCAAAATTCATATTTAGAATTGGTCTCAATAATAGATAGATTCTAGATCAATAAGAAATTTCAAGAAAAGTTAGATTGTTAGATACTAGAAATCTAACCCAAATTGACATTAACCGATAGTTGAATTTTATTTTTTTAATTCAGAAAAAAAAATTAATAATAATAATAAATTATATATATATATATATATATAGAGAGAGAGAGAGAGAGAGAGAGAGATATTTTCTCAAGATTTAGTTGATGAGAAAATCTTTGATAATGATTGAAAACAATCCAGAATAATTCTAAGATAATTACCATAAAAGAATAATTGTTGCTTCATTCTTGGGGATTGGGGGCAATTTTTTTTTAATTATTTAATAATATAAATATAAAATTTAATATAAATTTATATTTTATTTATTTATTTATTTTAAATTTATTTTTTATTATTATTTAGGTGGCAACAAAAGAAAAATCAGTGCAAAGGGTGCAAAGGATTTTAGAAGAGGAAAAAGTGTGAAGTAGCCATATTTAGATACTAGGTATGCTACTAGAGTTAGCCAAAAACAAACCAATTAGAATAATAATGTGGAATTATTAATATTTTTAATGGTGAAAATAGATATATTGGCGTTATGGAGAAAAATCAAGGCTGTAACCAAAAATTCAAACAAACAGTAAAAAAAAGAAAAGTGGGGGATTGAACTGACATTTGAATTTATTTTTCTTTAATAATCACGGCTATCAACTTTGATACCCTGTTTGATACCCGACAAGGCTTTGGTGCAAATTTTTAATACCTGCCCCACTTTAAGTGGGGTTTAGGGTTGGTGCACAAAAGTGGCCAATTAAAGCCACCTTAAAGGGCCACTTGAAGGGCCACTTGAAGCCTTTAGAATTGCACAACCCAAATTGTTTAAATTTGATTCCTAGTAAGTTAGGGTTTTGAAATATTACCCAAAAAAAATTTGTGAAAAAAAGATGAAATGAAGAAATAATTGGAACAAAAGATTCAAAAGGTTTTTTCTAAATGGTTTAAGATTTAAACAATCCAACCCATTTCAAGTATTTTCAAATTTTTGGCGCATTTGGCCTTGATTTTAGGGTTATCTCTCTTTGATCGTATTAAAGGCTCTCTTTTGAAAAATTTGAAATGCTATTATACCCACCTATCATAAGGGAGGCTAGTGTTAATACAAACTTACCTCTATCACAATTCTTTATATCTAGGTACTAAACCATAACGATCGAAGTTAAAATTAAAATCCACTTCAACTTGGGTTGAGTTTTTTTAAATCATCTTGTCTTCAAGGGAAAAATGACTACAAAAATAATGAAAATTTGATTTACTCAATATGCTTATTTTGTTGGTTTTGGGTGGTTTTACTTTTACTTAATCCTTCCCTTCCCCTTATATTTTTTTTCCCTCTCCAAAATTGCACAAAGCTTAGAATGAGTTGCTTTTGGAATTCAAAATTGGATTTTTTTTTATTAATCAATTTTAAAGTGGGAAAATTCATTTTCTTTGGGGGAAGGAAAAATAGAATGAAAAAAATCATTTGCTCTAGAAGAAACAAATTAGAATGGGAAAAGGCATTGAATGTGGTGGAGGGGGACTTCATACATGAGTTGAAATATCAAAAGGTAGAGGTTGGTGGAAGAGATTATTGCAATGATGTTTTTTGCAATCACAAGGGATAGTTGGTTTACATGATGAAAACCCATGTGAGAATCATATTCTAAAGAAATGTATTGTGAAATATTTTATGAAATCAACATCCAAACTATGATGATTTCATAAAGTTCTTTTTGGATTGGTTGGATGTATCTATCATATTGGATGATATTGGATTATCATGATGATTTCAAGAAAGTAAGGTTGATCTTTGCCATGGAATAATGGTGTCAAATGAATCTTTGCAAGCCAAATATCTTAGCTATGACTAATGTTCAACACAAATTAATTCTCAAAAGGTCTAGCTAGAAAAAAGAGAAAATTATATTGACATTTGCCAAAATTAATGATAATTGAACTCCCCAACCATTGGGTTACTATTACAAATACACAACCCATGGTGTACTTTTGCATAACTATTGTTCAATGATTGAAATTCTGAAAAATTAAATTTGAAATTATTGAACCTTTTTTAAAAAATAAATCAATATTTGATTAAAAAAAAAGTATGGATTATGACTCATAGCTATGGTAATTAGGTAATGTGTGAAGGATTAAATGGTCATGTGGGTCCATGAGTTCTTTGTGAGATTAGATGCCACACCTTACATTTGTTCCATTTTTTCATGCTCCAAATTCCTCATTTGTCTTTGATTTCATCCATTGCTTAGAATGAAGGATTATTGTAATACCTTTACCATTTCAAGAACAAATTGTCGAAAAAATATTTAAATTTGAAATCTTAACTTCGGCAACTAGTTTTTTTAATTTGAAATTTTTGGCAGGTAATGGTTATACAAAATAATAAACATGTTATGGGCCAATCTAGTGTGTTTAAACTACCTCAATAAGAATTCATTGTCATGGAAGGTCTACAATTCAAAACTTCACAATTGAACTTTTAAAATTTATTAAAATTTCAGCACAAATAATGAATAATTTTTCAAAAGTTCGATAATTTTTACTTTTTAAAAAATTTATGCCGAAATGGTAAAGGTACTCTAGTAGCTATTATATTACACTGCCATGTGTTAAATAGAATATATTTCAACATGTGTAAATTTTGGCAAGTAGCATATACACTCACAATTATTCCATATAATCCATAGTTGCAATATTATAAAAATGTCTTCATGCGAACCTCCTCCCTATTCCAACATGATAGGCCACATTCCTAGTTTGTAATAGGGGTATTGAAACAAGGAATGCAATTGAAATTCTAAAAATTACAAGGAAAAAAATAGGGAACTACTAAACTTAAATTGGGCATGTTTTATACAATGAAATGTATTAAGTTAATGCTCTTGCAAGTAGTTGTAGTTCAAAATCGTACTCAATATAATAACAAATATTTGCTTGGTGTGAAAAAATGGCCCATGCACCATTTGTTATAATGCATATCGACCTTTTTTTCTTTTTTTCTTTTTTTTGGGGTTTTGTTTTCTGTGTCATTTAAACTTCCCGGACCCTTTGGGGGGGGGGGGTTTGTTTTTTTTTTTTGTTTTTTTGTCTGTGTCTTTTTTTTTTTTTTTCCCGGTTCTTTTTTTTTTT
>Ga0116227_10002506_pt1 | contig 41540 bp, 34 predicted proteins | sample S1TSphgellanicum_FD_89693 | JGI IMG/M metagenome (GOLD analysis project Ga0116227, IMG submission 89693) | Host-associated microbial communities from peat moss isolated from Minnesota, USA - S1T2_Fb - Sphagnum magellanicum MG | ecosystem: Host-associated > Plants > Peat moss > Unclassified... | reverse complement strand
GCGCTCGCTTGGCAGAGGGCCTGCGGTGGCCATACGGGCTGTGCGATGCCCAACTACCTGGGCGCTGGCAGCAAACATTTCTCCAGCCTCGGTAACGGACTTCAACCAGCTAGCGGACAGGTCTCGAAGGGGCGAATAGGATGTAGTCGGTGCCATTGAAATGCTCCCTGGATTACGTAAATTTGCAAATTGCGGTAGCGGGCGTAGCGCCCGGCGATGATCAAAACACGTCGCAGACCCACGGCAGCGTCAGGATCTCACGACTGACGGGATATTTCTGTACGGTGTCGGTAAACGACTTCGACCCGATTTGCAAATTGGTCGTCGCGGGGTATTGGGTGTCTCGCGATTTACGATTAACGTTCGACATTTCAGCACCGACGAAAATGTCCGGTCAGTTCGACCGCCAGGTGAGTATTTCCACAACGAACGGGCCGAAGATCAGCGGCAGCTCACAATTGTCCGAAATAGGCTTAAAGGCGGACATTCCGCTGCATGTCGCGTATGACCGCAGAGGGTCGATAGCGGTCTTCAGTAGGTGCCAAGTCGATCAGCCCCGGAACCCAAGGTGTGCGGTTGCTTCCTGAAAGTATTTGCTGACAGTCTTGATGTTCATGCCGGTGTGCTCCATGAGCAGGCGACGGCTGAGCTCGTTTCCATAGACCGGATATAGTTCGTTGGCTGCGTTGACCAGTGTGTCCAGCGACTTTTGCCGACGCACGGCGTTCGTGTGGTCCGCCCCGCTACGCATGCGCTCGACGGCTGTTTCATCATCGATGAAAGTCAGGACATGGCGACGGCTATCCGCCGAGTTACGTTTTTTCCAGTGCCATTTGGCGACGGATCGAGAGGTGGCCTTGATCTCCGAAAACGGCAGTGGCCTATCAAAGTAGCCGTTGATTTCTTCGGCTTGAGTGAGAACGGATTGATACCAAGCATCCATGTCGTCGTGCTGACGCACGGCACTGTATGACCACAAGCGAAGCGTATGAAATAGCTCGTCGTTACGGCCCCGGATGACGATGTTACCTGGAAGTGAACGCACGGTTGACCGCCGAGGCAGGTCAACCCACTCGGTAAAGTCCGTCAGATCGTAGCTGGTCGGGAATGTGATGACTTCCCATGCAGAATGCAACGGGTTCTTCGTCAGCGTGTGATTGAAAGCCGTGTCTGCTGACAGGCGGGATTCCATCTCCGACTGGATCGCCTCGAAATAGTCCTGCGGAGCACTACGACTATTCCGGTGATATGCAACCGGAGTATTGAGCCGATAGAGCATGTGGCAATGCCCGTTCGTCCGGTTCACAGTGACTATCGTGGGGGCGGGCAGCTTGACATCCTCAAACCGGAATGCGGATGCGGGGCTGTCGAGGTCAAAGCTCAAGTAAGCGCGGTAAACCGGATTCAGTCCGCAGTAGGCGAACTGATCGACCTTCTCGCGCTTGCGAAACTTGGTGCCTTCGGCGAAATCATTGGTGGTGACGACGGCCCTGTTCAGATGGTTGTAAAAGTCTTCAAGTTGTTGGTTCATTCATTTTGTTTGTTAGCCTTATGACTAACAAACAAAATTTCTTCCTTGAAGTCAAGGCCGGCGGAAAACTATCGCGTTATACGGCCTTGAGATTGCATGTCGATCGCTCAGAACACGGTAAAGGCGATGGCGGGATTGAACTGGCTTAGATCGATCCGCTCGTGGAAGTCGAGGGCCTCGATTCCTGCTTGAAGTGTGAGCATCGGCAATGCATGCAGATAGTCGAAGTGCGCGTTTTTCTTGTCGACATGACCGGTTAGTTGGTAGACGGTACTGTCGTTGACCATCCTCGCCGACAGGCGGGTAATGACGGTGTGTCGAAGCGAGTGGAAGCAAGTGGTTGGGTCTTTCACGCCGATCTTGACCAGATACTCTGAAAAGCGGCGCGATAGATTTTTCTTCGTGCCGTTGTGCCCATCCACCAGATACCAGAAAAGTCGATCATTTTCACGATTCTTGGCGGACTGCGACAGTTTTACGAACTTCAAAAATCCGAGTTCAATCAGCTTGGAGTGGATTGGAATACTGCGGTTGCCAGCCTCCGTTTTCGCATCGCTCACGCGAAAGAAGTGCACGCCATCTTGCTCCTTGATGTCGTTCAATTCGAGCGAGGTAGCTTCCTCGATGCGCATGCCCGAGTAGAGGCATATCAGGGGGCCCCAGAAGTAATCGGGCTTGATCGCAAGCTTGCGGTAGTTCTTCCAGTCGAAAATTACTGCAAGGTCGTCGTCGTAGAACATGTCGCGCTTCTTGATGTTGTTCTTCGCGTGCTTGATGAACATGTCGTCCACCGGATTCTGTTCGATCTTGGCGTAGCCGTTGTTTGTGGCAAAGGCGAAAAAACTTCTGAGGTGTGACAGGCATTGGTTTACGGTGTGGGCAACCTTGCCTTCGTTAAGCATGCGGGTCTTGAACGACTTGATGTCGTCTTTCGAATAAGCATCAACTGACTGGTCACCTGTCTGCCCGAGAAAAAGCTTGAGGGTCTGCTTGTGCTTGTAGACGGTTGCCGGACGCAGGGTCGCGTCAATCTCCTGGATGTAGAACGGCTCGACCTCACTCATCTTACGGGATGGACGCTTTTCGGCCTTGACGATCGGCTGGATGGCAACGGCTGGTGCACTGTGCCGTTCGTTCGACCGGGTAGGGCTGGCGGATGCGGCGAGTTGCAGCCTGCCCATCTGTTCGAGGATTTTCAGGCCACGCTCCTGTTCATCTTCCGTATCGGCCTCGAACACGCCTTCGCTGATGTTGATCTTGAGAAGTTCTCTGATCTTGCCCAGGTTGATTGGCTTGCTCATTTCGATCCCGTAGTTAAGCATCGCCGCCATCGCGCGAGCCTGTTTGTTGTTTCTGGTCCGAAGGGAAGTATAAATGCTCGTCTGGTTAGCTTGAATAGCCAGTTGACGGGGCAGGGTGTAGCGGAAATAGAAGATGCCTGTCTTGTTGTCGCGGACGAGGCGGGGGACCTTGATCGGCACTGGATGGGCTCCAAGTGCCTATTCATTGAGCAAACTGTGGGTGCTACGTGTGGGTGGGATTCTCCATCGCCATGCTCAGAGCCTTATCTGGCGGGCCTGAGAGCGATTTGGAGCGGGCGATGGGAATCGAACCCACGGCTCTAGCTTGGGAAGCTAGGGTATTACCATTATACGACGCCCGCAGAGCGCGCTATTTTACGCGGGTTTGGGTCGTTTAGGCAAATCGGGCCTGGGTAGGCGGGGTGTAACGTGGGGCCGAAGCCGTTGGTTCGCTGGCGTCTCGTAGACGCTGTGGTGCGGAAACGCGCAGGTGTTGTCAACAGCAGCTTGTGGGCCGGCCGCCGTTAGCGGTCCCGGCGCGATTCGTTTTCTATAACTCCCTGAATTAACTAGCAATTCAACGACTACGAATCGTGTTCAGATCTCGCTCTTATAACCGATACGAATACACCGCCAATGCAACTAACTATCCATTGCATTGAACGATCTCGTTCGTCCGTTAATACCTTGATGGCGCGTGATAGAAGATAAATCAAAAAATTATCTAAAGCGCATACGTGTGCGACGAGAAGCGCGTTCCTCGCCAAAGCACGCCACACCTTGCGCTACAGCTTAATTTATGCATTCAAGCCAAACCCCACAATAACAACGCCTCACCACAAATCTCAAAGATTTCGCACACAAGAATATTAAAGCCAGAGGAAATCCAGCCGTATACCTCCATAGCACAATTTCAATTTATTACACCAATCCGCATAGATGTGCATCTGTCAAGCGGATACCTGGAGTAATTCACCGAATACGTGCTGGCAGCAAACCATCGAGGTCAATCTAACTAACGGCATGCGATCGCGGACTTGAGAGGCCGCACCGGCCCAATAAAACAAACAGATATGAAAAACAAAGCAACACTGACTTTATCCCTGCTTGCATCGCTGGTTCTGGCGGCTTGCGGCGGGGGCGGGGGTTCCAATGCGTCGCCGACTGCCGCCACCAGCGCGTCGTCACCGTCGACGGCGAGCGCGCCAGCAGCGAACTCGCCGGCTTCCACACCGACCGTCACCGGCGAGCAACTGCCGAGTCTGAGCAGCCCGCAAGCCGGCTCGACCGCGGCAACCGGCAACGGCGTGGAAGGGATCTGGTCGGTCACGTCCAGCGTCAACAAGACCACGGCCTTCGTCGATCCGCAAAACAATCTGTCGTACCTGAGCGTGCTGGGTACGACCGTCATGCAGGAGTTCTTCGGTGTCATCACGCCGGGCAGCTCGGCCTGGACATTGACGTCGGGCGGCCTGTTCAACCTGAATATCTACACGGCGGCAACGTCGGGCTCGGGGACTTTCACGGGCAATCAGGCGTTCAACGGCAGCTACGTCGAAGGCAGCAATACGGTGAACATCGGCTGGACCTACGATCCGGCGAATGCGCTTGCGGTGACCCAAGCCACGGTGGCGGGCACGTGGGCGGAAACCAATTCGTCCATCACGATCAGCAGCAGCGGCGCGGTTTCCGGCACGCTGAGCAACTGCCCTGTCTCCGGCACGATGCTGTTGGCCACTGCCGGGTCCAACCAGAATCTCTACACGCTGAACGTCACCACCGGCACGAATACGTCATGCCAAACGCCGAACGTGACGCTTTCGGGGAGCGCAGCGATTGTGTTCCTGCCGATCCAGTCCAGCTCGCTGTACCAGCGCACGATCCTCTACTCGCTGCACACGTCGAGCAACAGCGCTGTCGCCTATGGTCAGGTGTCGCCGCAATAAGCGAGGCGTGACCTGATCGCGTCGCCGTCGTTATATAAAGGCGGTGGCGCAAGCCGCTGCGCGCTGCATCCCGCGCAGCGTCCTTACCTGCCGTTGCAAGCCATCAAGTTTTTTCGCGGCGTGCCGATACTCTTGGGTTGGCACTGAATCGTGTGCCGGTTGCCGTTTGGACGGGACCCCTCCCACGAGATCGAATGAATCACACTATCGGCCGTTCGCGCGGCCTCGCGCTGCGCCGGCCCGTTCTGCACCGGCTTTACGTCTGTCTCATGGTCGCCCTGCCGGCGCTGTCTGCGCTCGACGCCGGCGCCATGCCGGCCGCCAGCACCGTTGGCACCTCCGCCTCCGCCAGCCACGCAACATGGCTGCTATCCCAGACCCCAGGCACACCGTCGATCACAACGCGCGCGCCGCTCGCCGCGTTCAGCGATCCCACGACCCCATGCGCACTATCGAGCACGTACGCCGCATGGGCCGTTTCGCCGCTCGCCAAACCGGCGCAACTACTGGCGACCTGCGCTGCCGAAGCGGCCACCGGCCGTCTCGATGCACGGGCGCTCTATGCGCAGATGATCCTGTTCGGCGTGGCTACGCGGCCCGACACCGAGCGCGGCCTCGCGCTGCTTGAAGACGCCGCGCGCGATGGCTCCGGCGTCGCGGGGCTGCTGCTCGGCACGCTCTACCGGCAGGGTCTGCGGGTGCCGCAGGACTACGCGACGGCGCGTCGCTGGCTTGCGCTCGCGGCGGACGGCGGCGACGGTTTTGCGGCAGACACCCTCGGTTTGATGAACTACAGCGGCGAAGGCGCACCGGTCGATAACGCCGCGGCCTACGCCCTGTTCGCACGCGCCGCGGACCACGGCGACCCGCACGGCGCGGCCAACGCCGGCCGTCTGATGATGAACGGCCAGGGCGTGCCGCGCGACGCCGCGGGCGCGGTCGTATGGTTCACGCGCAGCGCGGTGGGCGGCGACGCGGATGGCGAGTTCATGCTCGGACTCGCCTTGCTGCAAGGCAACGGCGTCGCGCAAGACGTGACGAAGGGCAGCGCGTGGGTGAGCGCCGCGGCGGCCCAGCATCATGTCGACGCGCAGGCCCTGCTGGGCGATCTCTACCTGAGCGGCACGGGACTGCCGCGCGACCCGAAACGGGGTTTCGCGCTGATGTCGAGCGCCGCGCACAGTGGCGTGACCTACGCGCAGCGTCGGCTCGGCGACCTGTACGCGAGCGGCATCGGCGTGGCGCGCAACGATGCGACTGCCCGCGCCTGGTATCGCAAGGCCGCGCTCGAAGGCGATCCGCGCGCGCAGTTCGGTCTGGCGTTCGAGTATTGCAACGGTCGTGGCGGTCCGAAGGATCCGGCGGCGGCGATCGGCTGGATGCGCGGGGCGGCGGACGCCGGCGTGGCCGAGGCGCAGAACGATCTCGGCACGATGCTGCAGCATGGCGAGGGCGAGCCGCAGAACCTCGTCGAAGCAAAAACCTGGTACGAGAAAGCGGCCGCGCAGGGACTGGCGGTGGCCGATTTCAATCTTGCTTCTTTCGCGTACAGCGGCACAGGCACACCGCGCGATTACGCCGCCGCCTACCGGCTCGCGCGCGTCGGAGCCGAGCGCGGTAACCGCGAGGCGAGCGTGATGGTCGGCTCGCTGCTGTTCAAAGGCGATGGTGTGGCGGCGGATAAACGCGAGGCCGTCGCCTGGTATCGCAAGGCGGCGGATTTGGGAAGCGTCGATGCCGCGCGCGCCGTCGGCTGGGAGTATCTGACCGGCGTCAACGTGCCGCGCGATGTCGCGCTCGGCGAGCAGTATCTCGGCGCGGCGGCGCAAGCCGGCGACCCACAGGCGCAGCTTCTGTTCGGCGGCCATCTGGTCGATCGCAAGCAGGCGGGAGACGTTAGTGCCGGCGTGGCGTGGATGCAGAAGTCGGCCGCGCAGCACTACGCTCCGGCCTACCTCGCGTTGGGCCGTCTCTACTGGAACGGTCAGGGCGTGACGCCCGATCGCAGCGTGGCGCTCGACTGGTTCACGCGCGGCGCGCAAGCGAACCAGTCGGTGTCGCAAGCGGCCCTGTGCGGGGTGTATCTGGATGGCGTCGATGTGCCGCGCGACGTCTCGACGGCGACGCGCTGGTGTTCCGCCGCCGCGCGCAACGGCGATCTCCCGGCCACGCGCATTCTGGTGTTGGACCGACATCTGGCGGGCGTGGACGCCAGTGCCCGCGCTTACTGGATGTGGCGTCTCGCGAGCCATGGCGAAGCCCGCTACGAGTCCATGCTGGGCGACGCCTACGATCTGGGCAACGGTGTTCCCGTCGACTACGGCGCGGCCGTGTACTGGTTCCGCAAGGCCGCGGAGCAAGGCGACGTCTCGGCGCAGGGTTCGCTCGCGTGGCATCTGCTCACCGGACTCGGTGGCGAGCGCGATGAGCGCGAGGCGTTCGAATGGGCGAGCCGTGCGGCAAACGGCGGTCCGGAAGGCAAGGAGATGGTGGGCGCGGCCTATCTGTCCGGACGCGGCGTCGCGGCGGATGCGACGGCGAGCCGCGCGTGGTTCGAGAAAGCCGCGGCCGGTGGCGAGAGCTGGGCTGCCAGCGACATCGCGCGGCTCTACGAAATGGGCGCCGGCGTGCCGCATGACGATGGGGTCGCGCTGAGCTGGCATCGCAAGGCGGCGGCGAAGGGAGCCGATACGTCGGAGATCGCGTTGGCTCTGCGCGCGCTGGCCACGGGCGACGTGCAGGGTTTGAGCGCGAGCGAGGCGCATTGGCTGATGGACGACGCATCGTCGTCGGGCGGCACCGGCGGCACGGGCCACGCGAGCGACACGAGCGGCAACAAAAGCGTCCCCGTGCGGCCGGGCGTGGGGGCCGAGGCCGAGTGGGCCGCGCTGTCGTGTTTGAACCAGGCCCTGCTGGGCGACGCGATGATGCAGTACGAGCTTGGCGTTCGCTATCTGACCGGCGAGGGCATGACGCTAGACCGGGCGTTGGGCGATGCCTGGCTCAGACGCGCACAGGCGAGCTTCGCCGCCGAGCCCGGGTTCAGCGTGTACGCGCAGGCGACGCGGATCGTCGAAGCGCGGGTGGCGGCGCGTCTGAGCGCCGACGAGCGCGAACGCGCGGGCCGCCTCGCGGACCATCTGCTGGCGACCGTGCCGGGCAGTCTTGCGGCGGCGGTTTCGACGGGGACGGTGTCGGCGACCGCGTCATGACGACGACAACTCAGATGACGAAGTACGTCAGTTGCACGGCGGCCCGGGTGACGATCATCAACAGCACCTGGACGATCACGAACAACAGGATCGGCGACAGGTCGATGCCGCCGAGATTCGGCACCACGCGGCGCAGCGGATTCAGAAACGGCGCAGTGAGCTGAAACAGAATCGGCATGGCCGGCGAGCGCGGATTGAGCCACGACAGCAGCGCCATCAGGATGGTCAACCAGATGATCAGGTTGAGCCCCCACTTGACCACCGTCAGCAGCGCGACGATCAGCAAGGTTGGCCACAGTGCGAGCGGATCGACGCCGGTGACGGCCACCATCAGCACGACATAGACGACGGCGGCGATCAGCGCGGCGAGGATGCTCGCCCAATCGATGCTGCGGGTACTGGGCACGATGCGGCGCAGCGGCAGCACGATCCAGTTGGTGGCGTGCAGCACGGCGTTCGAGACCGGGTTATACGGCGGCAGGCGGACGACTTGCAGCCATGCGCGCAACAGCAGCGCCGCGCCGAACAGCGTGAAAACGGTATTGAGCAGAAAACGGGCGATATCGCCGAACATCTCAGGTCCTTTCCTTCAGGGTAGCGTCCGATGGGAACCGGACGCCGGGCGCCGGCTCGCCCCGATGGGCACGCCGGCGTGTTCATAAGTTCGCGTACTGTGCGCGTTGCCATCCGCTGCGCCGCCACGGCTGAAGCCGAAGCCGCGCTGTCCAATGCAAATCGAGCTAGACCGTGACCTTGATCTCGCTGATCAGGATCGAGCCGTTGCCGCCGTCGGTGTAGTTCGGGATGTCGGCAAGCAGGGTCTCGGAGGCCGGCTTGAAGACCGTGTAGAACGCCTCAATCGTGTCGAACAGGAAATGCCCGGCCGCGACGTAGGGCGGCGGCGTGCCCGGCGGCCCGGCATTGATGCCGATATCCACCGACCAGCCTTTGAGCACTGCTCCGAACAGCCTGGCCGCCAGCGGCATGTGCGTGCCGCAGTAATAGTCCACGTCGAATGTGCCGTTTTCGCGGTACGGATAGAGGATGCTGACCTTGATCATTATGCGTTCTCGTCGGTTGGTCCCGGAGCGAGGCGCAAGCGGATTGCGCGCTGCGCCGGTCGTCACATTATCACGGCTTACTTGACGCTAGTACCCGCCGGCGCCTGATTCAGCGAACGCGCGAGCGATTCTTCGACAGCGTCCGCGATGGCGTCGATCGTGGCCGGCGGCGTGGCGCGCCGGCGCGCGAGTGCAACCGCCCGCCGGCTCATCAGGCCGTATAGCGCCGCGTGGTCGCCGCCCAGTCCTTCGAACAGCGCAAGCTGCTTGCGCACGACGCCCGTGTCGCCGCGCGAGATCGGGCCGGCGAGCGCGCCGGGCAAACCTCGGTCGCGGGCCGTCTGAAGCGTGCCGGACAGCATCGGCAAGAGCGCGCGCAACGCGTCCTCTTCGGCAAAACCGAGGGTGCGCCAGAGCGCCACGCATTCGGCGAGGCTGCACAGCGCAAAGCTCGCCGCGTAGTGGGCTGCGCCGTGGTAGAGCATGCGGCCGCCCGGCGGAATCGACAGCGGATGGCAGCGCAGCGCCACGGCGAGTGCCGTGAGGGCCTCCTTGAGCGCGCCGTCGGCCTCGATGGTGATCGAGCAGCCGCCGATCCGCTCCGTATCTGCGGGATCGCCGCTAAACAGGTACAGTGGGTGAAAACCACCGATCGACGCGCCCTGCGACTGTGCCGGCGCGAGCAGTTCCACCGGCGAGGCGCCGCTGCAATGAACCAGCGCGCGCAGACGCCCGGCCGAGGCGGGTGCATCGGGAGAGTCGGGCGAACCAGGCGCGCAATTGAAGCGCAAAGTGTTCGCCGTCGTACCGATGCTGTCGTCGGGAACGGATAGAAAGACGATATCGGCGGCGTCGACGACCTGTTGCGGGTCGTCGTACGCCGCGCACTGGTCGATCTGGCCGGCGAGCCGGCGGGCCGATTCCGGCGTGCGGCTGGCAATGGCCGTGACCGGATAGCCGGCCTGGGTGAAGCCGAGCGCAAGGCAACGCGCAAGGCGCCCCGCGCCGATGAAGCCAAGACGCGGCAAGGAGGACTGGGACATGGTTCCTGCTCCGGGCGGCACAATGAATGTGAACGGAAAGCTGGAGTATCGCGCATTCAATAAGCGCTCGCGAGCCGGGGGCCGGATCCCCGGCCGAGCGGGTGGGACGAGGTGCGCCGCGACGGCCGTTTCCTCAGATCAATTTCTGCGCCGTATGGTGCGCACGACGGGTCATCCGCCCGCGCGACCCCTGTAGGCCCGGAAACTGCTCAGAATGAATTTGGTCGAAGAAGTGTGGGTTTGCTGTTGGCATTTTTTCTGTCTCGCAGTCAGATTCGGGAGGTCACTATGAGCATCTTTTCTTACCGAAAGCACTTGCGGTTCTTGACTCATTCGCAGCGCCGCCGCTGGTGGGATCAAAAAAAGCGCCTCACGCCACGTGTCAAGATCAGCGGGGCCTACGTGCCGCCGAATGTGACCCGCGAATTCACCTATGTAAAAGTGGGTTGAAGATTTGTCCCTCAAAGGGTAAGAAATGCCCGGCCATCGCGCCGGGCATTTTGCGTTTACGGCGTGGCTCGCAGGTTGCCGTGCTTCGACCAGCCTTCAGTGCGGCATAGATTGAAGTGAATTTGTAATTAAAGATTACCGGTCGCGGCGCTCCCGCGTTCCGCCAGCCGGTAAAGTCGCGCTCCGCGGACGCTATGGCCGCGCGCAAACCCTTAGTCTTCGAGACAGCGCGGCTGCCAGGCGTGGAGTCAGAGATTGCCGCGTATTTCAGCGTCTATACACCGATTGCAATTTGCAACAAATGTCCACAGCAGTGCCGATCCTTTTTCGATACATTGAATTTCATAGCATGCATGGTCATGCGACACGGTCATCCGGCCGCGCTTGGAGAAGAAAATGAAAAAGATCATTCCGTTTGTTGTTGCCGCTGCACTGGGTGTGGGGCTCGCCACCGCTGCGCAGGCGCACGTGTCCGTCGGTATCGGGATCGGCATTCCTGTGGCGCCGGCTTATCCGGTTTATGCCGCGCCGCCGCCGGTGTATTACGCACCGCCGCCTCCGCCGGTCGTCTATGCGCCGCCGGTTGTCGTGGTGGGCGGTGGTTATGGCTACTACGGCTATCGCGGTCCGTACTACCACCGCGGCTATTACGGGCACGGGTATTACGGCCACGGTTACTACGGGCACGGCTACTATCGCCGCTAATCGTCGCGCATGCGACACGCGCTGCAGATGAGTGGCAGGTGCAGTCACCTGAACCGTAGCGCATGAGGGATCGCAACGGCGTAACGCAGGCTTGATTGCCGCGTTACGCCGTTTTCGTTTTGCGGACGAAGCTGGGAGAATGCCTTCTTCTTTCCCTGCTTTGGAGTGCCCCGCCGATGCCAGTGCTCCCCGCTCCCACCTATGTCGACGTCGTCGATGCCGCTGCGCGTCTCGAGGGTGTCGCTCATCGCACGCCGGTCCTCACGTCCAGCACGGCCAATGAACGCACCGGTGCGTCGATCTACTTCAAATGCGAGAATTTCCAGCGCATGGGCGCGTTCAAGTTTCGCGGCGCCTATAACGCGCTGTCGCACTTCGACTATGCGCAGCGGGATGCCGGCGTCGTGACTTTTTCGTCGGGCAACCATGCCCAGGCCATCGCGCTGTCGGCGCAGCTCGAGGGCATGCGCGCGACGATCGTCATGCCGCACGACGCGCCCGCCGCGAAGGTGGCCGCGACGCAAGGCTACGGCGGCGAAGTGATCATCTACGACCGCTACAAGGAAAATCGCGAAGCGATCGGCCAGCGGCTCGCGCGCGAGCGCGGCATGACGCTGATTCCGCCGTATGACCATCCGCATGTGATCGCCGGGCAGGGGACGGCCGTGACGGAACTGCTCGCGCAAACCGGTCCGCTCGATCTGCTGTTCGTGTGTCTGGGCGGTGGTGGATTACTCGCCGGCAGCGCGCTGGCGGCGGCAGAGTTAAGTCCCAACTGCAAGGTGATCGGCGTCGAGCCGGAGGCCGGCAACGACGGCCAGCAGTCGCTGGCGCGTGGCGAGATTGTGCATATCGAAGTGCCGCACACCATCGCGGATGGCGCAGCGGCAACGCATCTGGGGCTGTACACCTTTCCGATCATCCAGCGTCTGGTGGAACAGGTGGTGACGGTGACGGATGCCCAGTTGATCGAGACGATGCGCTTTTTCGCGCAGCGCATGAAGATCGTTGTGGAGCCGACCGGTTGCCTCGCCGCCGCCGCGGTGATGAGCGGCATCGTGCCGGTGCAGGGCAAGCGGGTTGGCGTGCTGCTCAGCGGCGGCAATGTGGATCTGGCGCGGCTGGCGCAGTTTCTGGGCTGAATTCCGGGCTGAAACTACAGGCCCAACTCTGTCCACAACGTATCGACGCGCCGTTTCACCGCGGCGTCCATCTCGATCGGACGGCCCCATTCGCGATCGGTTTCGCCTGGCCATTTGTTGGTGGCGTCGAGGCCCATCTTCGAACCGAGTCCCGCGACCGGCGAGGCGAAATCCAGATAGTCGATCGGCGTACGGTCGACCAGCACCGTATCGCGTACCGGATCGATCCGCGTGGTGATGGCCCAGATCACTTCTTTCCAGTCGCGAATATTCACGTCCTCGTCCACCACGACGATGAACTTCGTGTACATGAATTGTCGCAAGAAACTCCACACGCCGAACATCACCCGTTTGGCATGTCCGGGGTAGCTTTTCTTCATCTGCACGATTGCCATCCGGTAGCTGCAACCTTCGGGCGGCAGATAGAAATCCGTGATCTCGGCAAACTGCTTCTGTAACAGCGGCACGAACACTTCGTTGAGCGCGACGCCCAGCACGGCGGGTTCGTCAGGCGGTTTGCCCGTGTAGGTGGAATGGTAGATCGCGTCGCGGCGCATCGTGATCCGCTCGACGGTGAACACCGGAAACCACTCCTGTTCGTTGTAGTAGCCGGTGTGATCGCCATAAGGACCTTCGAGCGCGTGTTCGTACGCGGCGCTCGCTCCTTTTGTGGGCCGTGGCGGCGCGCCGGCCGGCGCAGGCGCGGGGACGCCTTCCTGCGGATAGATGAAGCCTTCCAGAACGATCTCCGCGCGTGCCGGCACCTGCAGCGTGTCGACGCCCGGCGTGATGCACTTCGCGAGTTCGGTCCGGGCGCCGCGCAACAGGCCCGCGAACTGGTATTCGGAGAGCGTGTCGGGCACCGGCGTGACCGCGCCGAGGATGGTGGCCGGGTCGGCGCCGAGCACGACCGCGACCGGGTACGGCTTGCCCGGGTTCTGCAGCGCGAACTCGCGGAAATCGAGCGCCCCGCCGCGATGCGCGAGCCAGCGCATGATGAGTTTGTTACGGCCGATCAGTTGCTGGCGGTAAATGCCGAGGTTTTGGCGGCTCTTGTTCGGGCCGCGCGTGACCGTCAGGCCCCATGTAATCAACGGCCCTGCGTCGCCGGGCCAGCAGGTCTGGATCGGCAGCTTCGCGAGGTCCACGTCGGCGCCTTCCCAGACGATTTCCTGGCAGGGCGGGGCGCTCACCGTCTTGGGCGCCATGTCCCAGACCGCCTTGGCGAGCGAGATCAGCTTGCCGGCGTCCCTGAGGCCCTTGGGCGGCTCCGGCTCTTTCAGGGCCGACAACAGGCGGCCGACGTCGCGCAGCGACTCCAGCGCACCGCTATCGCCGTCCTGCTCGCCGCTTTCGATCCCCATGCCGAGCGCGACGCGCCGCGGCGTGCCGAACAGGTTGCCGAGCACCGGGAACGCATGGCTCTGCCGGCTCTCAAACAGCAATGCCGGGCCGCCGGCGCGCAGCACGCGGTCGCATAGCTCGGTCATTTCCAGGACGGGCGAGACGTTTTGTGGGATACGGCGTAGTTCGCCTAGCGTCTCGAGACGGTCGACGAAGTCGCGCAGGTCTTTGTATTTCATCTGGTCCGGATACAGAGCCGCGCAGCGCGGCGGGAAAGTGGGGCGCGACAGCCAGGCGGCGCGCATGAACGATTGTCGATTTTACCTGCGTTGGTTAGCGCACGTTACGGCGCGAATCTGTAACTGACCTGAGAGGCGCGCAGCGCGCGGGTTTCCACCTGCTGAACACTGTTCGTTATTACAATTAGTTATACATTTGCGGTTCTATAGTGTTGACGATCTATTAAACCCTGCTAGAATCCGTCTACATTGGTTGCAGGGCGTGAACGTTTTTACCACCGCCCCCCGGTCCTTACGACGCAACGCGTCACCGCTTACCGACCCCCCTGCACGGTATTTGACGGCCTTTTTTGCAGTCCTCGCCAGCGCGACCTGACGCTGGTTTTTCGCGTGGGAGCCTTTGCGTGCGTGCTTTTTAGGCACGGCGCCGAGCAGTTCCGAGATGGCTCCCCACCGACGGTTATGCCGTATTCCCGACGCCGCTGCTGCCCTAACCAGAGCACGCGACGTCTTGACTCTGCGAACGTGTTTTGATGCCGGCTCGACCGGTGGGGTTCGCAGATCATGCAAGATGGGAGATCTGAATGAACGCCTGGTTAACGTGGCGTCCCGACGAGAAACTTGCGCAAGCCATGCGCGGTGTTTTGCGTCGCGGTACGCGTATGAGTCATCATCTGTTCAGCATTGTTGGCGGTTCCGCCATCCTGCTGGCGCTCGCGCTGTGGCTGATGCCCACCTGGCGCGGTACGCTGGCTGCCAAGCTGATGCCGGTCATTTCTGCCGCTGTGCAGGCCGGCCCCGCCCGTCTGTTGCAGGGCAACCCGCTGCCGTCGTTCGCGCCCTCCAACGGGGTGTCGTCCGACGATTCGCTGTCCGCCAATGCGGCCGGCAGCGACGCCAGCAATGGCGCAACCAGCAATACGAGCTATGACGGCGCCTTTGACGGCAGTGGCACGAGCGGTCTCGGCGTCACGGCGTTCAACGCGCTCGACCCGCATTCCGTGCAAAGCATCAGCGCGCTGGCGCGTCTGATTCCTTCGCAACGTGTGGCGGCCGACGCCCGCGACGACCGCGTGCTGGTCTCCACCCGCGAGCAGGATCTGGTGGCGTCCTATCTGGCGCGGCGCTATCGCGTCGCCCAGGAACCGGTGAGCGAACTCGTCAAGGCGGCGTTCGATACCGGCCGTGAAGTCGGACTCGATCCGCTGCTGCTGCTCTCCGTGATGGCGATCGAATCGGGCTTCAACCCGTATGCCGAAAGCGGCGTGGGGGCGCAGGGCCTGATGCAGGTCATGTCGAAGGTGCACTCGGACAAATTCCAGTATTTCGGCGGCGAAAGCGCCGCGCTCGATCCGCTTGCCAACATCAAGGTTGGGGCGCTCGTGCTGAAGGACTGCATCGCTCGCGGCGGTACATTGCCGGGCGGCCTGCGTCTCTATGTGGGCTCGACCACGCAGGACGACGGCGGTTATGGCGCGAAGGTGATGGCCGAACGTGGCCGTCTGCGCGACGTGGCACGTGGCCGCAAGGTGCCGATCAACGCACCGCAAGCGCCGGTCACGACCACTGCGTCGGTGGCGGCGCCGGCTAGCGGAGCGGCACCGGTCAAGCGTGTCCAGGTGACGCTCGATGCGGCGCATCCGCTGACCGCGACCACCCCGGTGAAGGCGCCGGAACAGGACGACGCCAGCACGGCGACCAAGCATGCTTCGACCTCGGAGTTGGGCGCCTGAATGGCGGCAGCGGCATCGCGGTAAAGGTCGTGCGTAGCACCGGCAGGACAAATAGGAAAGGCACCCACGGGTGCCTTTTTTCATGCGGCGAAGTTTTTTGTTTTTGGCGGCGTGCTCGTGTTGCCTGGCGAACGCGCCGCTGGGCCGTTCGTCCGGTTCAGTCCCGCCTGGATCCGCTCAGCGCCCAAAGAACCCATGCAAACGCTCGACCGCCTCTTCGAGCTTCGAATACGCGGTTGCATACGACAAGCGGATATACGAGCGCGGCGCATGATTGCCGAAGTCCATGCCCGGCACCAGCACCACACCTGCGTCGTGCAGCATGGCTTGGGTGAGTGCGGCGCTGTCGCCGGCGGCCGCGTGGGCGACCCGGCTGCAATCCGCGTACACATAGAAGGCGCCGTCCGGCATCACCGGTACTGAAAAGCCGAGCGATTCGAGCGCCGGGGCGATGAAATCGCGGCGCCGTTTGAACTCGAGGCGGCGCGCTTCGTAGATCGCAAGCGTGTCCGCTTCGAAGCAGGCGAGTGCCGCGTGCTGCGCAAGCGCCGAGGCGCAGATGAACAGGTTCTGCGCGAGCTTCTCGAACGCGCCCACCAGCGACGGCGGCACCACCAGCCAGCCGAGCCGCCAGCCTGTCATGTTGAAGTACTTCGAGAAGCTGTTGACGGTGATCACGTCCTCGCCGAACGACAGCGCGGAGACGGGCGGCGCGTCGTAGCTCAAGCCCTGATAGATTTCGTCGACGATCGTGAAGCCGCCGCGCGCGCGGACCGCTTCGACGATGCGCTTCAATTCCGCCGGTTCGATCGACGTGCCGGTGGGGTTCGACGGCGACGCGAGCAGCACGCCGCGCGTACGTTCGTTCCAGAGACGCTCGACATCCGCGGCGGTCAGCTGGAAGCGCTCGGCCGGGCCGCTCGGCACCAGCACCGGCTTGCCTTCCGCGGCGGCGACGAAGTGCCGGTTGCACGGATAGCAGGGATCGGGCATCAGCACTTCATCGTCACGGTCGACCAGCGCTGCGCACGCGAGCAAGAGCGCGGCCGAAGCGCCGGCGGTGACCACGATGCGCGCCGGATCGACGCGAATGCCGTAGGCCTGCGCGTAGTGTCCCGCAATCGCCTCGCGCAATGCGTGCAGTCCGAGCGCACTGGTGTACTGGGTGACGCCGCGGCGCAGCGCGCTCGCGGCAGCTTCGATGACCGGCTCGGGGGCGGTGAAATCGGGCTCGCCGATGCCCATGTGGATGATGTCGCGCCCCTCTCGCTCCAGCAGGGCGGCTTCCTTCGCCAGTTCCATCACGTAGAAAGGCTGGATGGCGTCGACACGCGCAGCAAGCCGTACCAATGGTTCGGTCACGGAGTTCATACAGTCAGTACAGTAAGTGCAGTTTCAAGGGCTTGGTGCGTCTGGTGCATCTGGTGCCCGGTGCGGTGCAGCCCGGCTGGGTCCGGCCCGATCCGGCGCGGCGCAGCGCAATCCGGGCGACCCCGACCGCCGCCCGCCGCCGGAGCGACACGCTGCGGAAGATTGCCCGCAGCGCGTCGCCAGGCGGGCCGGTCCGCGTGCGACCGCCTAGCGCTTGCGGGCCGCCTGTGTTTCGTCGGCGCGCAGTTGCGCCGCCAGCTTGTCCAGCACGCCGTTCACGTACTTGTAGCCATCCGCGCCGCCAAACGTCTTGGCGAGTTCGACGGCTTCGTTGATCACCACGCGGTACGGAATGTCGACGTGATTCTTCAGCTCGAATGCCGCGACGAGCAGCACCGCCCGTTCGACCGGCGAAAGCTGGTCGATGGGACGGTCGAGGCACGGCGCGATGTCGGCCGACAGCGCTTCCGAGTCGCGGATCACGCCGTGCAGCAGCGCGTCCAGGTGCTCGTGATCCGCCTTGTCGAAGCCCTGCGCGCCGCGCAACTGCGCGTCGATCTCGCCGCCGGGCGCGCCCGACAGCAGCCACTGATACAGCCCCTGCGTGGCCAGTTCGCGGGAACGTCGGCGAGCGCTCTTCATGCCTGTTCCTCTTCGTCGTCCTCGTCTTCCTCTTCGTCGTCGCCGCCGAGTTGCTCGAGCGCGACCGCGAGGTTAGCCATTTCGACGGCCACGCGAGCGGCGTCACGACCTTTTTCGGTCATGCGCGCGACGGCTTGCTCGTCGTTTTCGGTGGTCAGCACCGCGTTGGCGACGGGAATGCCGAAGTCGAGGCCGATGCGCGTGATGCCGGCGCCGCTTTCGTTCGACACCAGTTCAAAGTGGTACGTCTCGCCGCGAATCACCGCGCCGAGCGCGATCAGCGCGTCGAACTGGGCGCTTTCGGCGAGCTTTTGCAGCGCCAGCGGGATTTCCAGCGCGCCCGGCACGGTGACGAGCAGCACGTCTTCACCGGTGACGCCGAGGCGTTCGAGTTCTTCGATGCACGAATCCGCGAGGCCGTTGCAGACGGGCTCGTTAAAGCGCGCCTGAACGATGCCGATACGCAGGCCGTCGCCGTCGAGGTTCGGTTGGTATTGTCCGATTTCCATAGTCAGTCCGTAGTGTTGTTTGAGTAAGCGCTAACGCGCGTGAATGGTCGGATCAGCCTTGCGCCGCGGGCGCCGGTCAAGGCGTTTGCGGCGTCTGGGCAGGGCAGCCCGGCATCGGCACGAAGCCGGTGACTTCGAGACCGTAGCCCGACATGCTGCCCAGCTTGCGCGGGTTCGACAGCACCTGCATCTTGCCGACACCCAGTTCGCGCAGGATCTGCGCGCCGATGCCGTAGGTCTTGAAGTCGACCGGGCGGCGCTTGAGTGCGTCGGCCCTGTCTTTCGAATCGAACGCCTTGAAGACGTCGATCAGGTGATCTTTCGAATCGCCGCAGTTCAGCAGCACGACCACGCCGAGCTCGCGTTCCGCGATTTCTTTCATGGCGGCGTCCAGCGTCCACGAGTGGGTGGACGTGCTGACTTCGAGCAGGTCCAGTACCGAGAGCGGCTCATGCACCCGCACCGGCGTGTCCTGCTCCGGCGTGGGCGTGCCGCGCACCAGTGCGATGTGCGGCTGGCCGCTCGGCTGGTCGAGGTACATGACCGCGCGGAACGGGCCGTGCGCGGTCTGCATGGTGCGCTCGCAGATCCGCTCCACGATCGATTCGGTGCGGCTGCGGTAGTGAATCAGGTCGGCGATGGTGCCGATCTTCAGGCCGTGCTCCTGCGCGAACTCCATCAGGTCGGGCAGGCGCGCCATCGTGCCGTCGTCCTTGATGATCTCGCAGATCACCGCCGCAGGCGTGAGCCCCGCCAGCGCCGTGAAATCGCAGCCGGCTTCGGTGTGGCCGGCGCGCACCAGCACGCCGCCGGGCTGCGCCATGATCGGGAACACGTGACCGGGCTGCACGATATGTTCGGCCCGCGCGTCGTGCGCGACGGCGGCGAGGATCGTGCGGGCGCGGTCCGCCGCCGAAATACCCGTGGTGACGCCTTCAGCCGCCTCGATGCTGACGGTGAACGCCGTGCCGTATTGCGTGCCGTTGCGGTACGTCATGAGCGGCAGGTTCAGCAGCTTGCAGCGTTCCTGGGTGAGCGTCAGGCAGACGAGCCCCCGGCCGTAGCGGGCCATGAAGTTGATCGCTTCCGGCGTGACGAATTCGGCGGCGATCACGAGGTCGCCCTCGTTTTCGCGGTCTTCTTCGTCGACGAGTATCACCATCCGACCGGCTTTCAGTTCGGCGATGATCTCAAGTGTGGAGGAGAGCGTCATGTTGGCGAGAGTTTCGGGAAAGCGCGTATTTTACGCCACGCGCGAGTCCGCGTCGTTCCCCCGAACGGGATAGGCCGTTTGGCGGGCCTGCGCAGGGGTTCGGCGGCCCTCGCACACCGGTCGAAACATCGCTCTACCCGGTCTTCGGTAGACTATGGGCTCTGCAATGCAGCAAATCGACGGATTGCGTTCCGTCGAGGGGCGTCGATCTTCTCCGCGTCCCCGTGGTGGCTGCGCGTCTTCGTCCGGCGCGGCCGTTTATCGCTTCGCCCTGGGCCTCAAGTCGAATCAACATGTCATTTTTCGGAATCGGTCTTCACGTCATTGTTGCGCTGTTCTTTGCAGTGCACGTGGTGCGTACTCAGCAGAACATGTACTGGCTGTTGCTGCTGTTCGCTTTTCCGCTGCTCGGCAGTCTCGTGTATCTGTTTGCGATCTATTTGCCGAGCCTGCGGCAGTCGCGGGGGGCTCGGGCTGCCTCGCGGGCTATTACGCAGTTGGTGGATCCTAATCGTGCTGTGCGCGAGGCGCGGGTTAACTTCGATCGGGCGCCTACTGTCGAGCATCGGATGCGGTTGGGGGCGGCTTTGCTTGAGGCCGGTCAGCCGGATGAAGCGCTCGAGCATTATCAGGCGGCTGCGAATGGGCCTTTTGCTACCGATCCTGCTTTGCTGTTGGGGATGGCTAAGGCTCAGTTTGCTGTTGGGCAGTATGCTGCTGCGGATGCCAGCCTCGGGCGGTTGTTTGCGGCTAATTCGCAGGCTCGGCAGCAGCCTGAATCTGCTCTGTTGTACGCGCGGACGCTCGCTGCGCTTGGTTCGCCCGCGGCGCGGGCCGCTTTTGAGCAGGCGCTTGCCTGTGCCAGTGATGCCGCTCCGCGGTGTTTGTTTGCCGATTGGCTCGCGGCACAAGGGGATGAGTTGGATCGCCAGCGGGCTAATAGTCTGTATGCCGAGATCGCTCAAGATGCACGGCATTGGCCGCGTCATGCGCGGGAGCATAACCGGGAGTGGTTGATGCGGGCGCAGGCTGCTCTGGCAGGGGCCGGGGCGAGGCGGTGATTTACCTTCGCTTTTCGGTTGTTTACCTACGGTGTTGGCCTTTACTTGCTTTGTTAGTGGTCTATTGGCGTTGCCCCTGTGCGGGGCGGCACTTACTTTCTTTGCCGCCGCAAAGAAAGTAAGCAAAGAAAGCGGGCTCACACCGCTAGCTCGTAGGTGTCCACCTCTGTTTGGCCGCCCAGAGTGGTCCGAGACGAGGGCCGCCCTCGCGTTTTCCCACCTGGTGACAAAGCCGTCATCCGCTCCAGCGTTGCGCTTCGCGCCCCGCCGTTGGGTTTGCTACGCGGCTGGCGCTTTTTTATACCGTCCTCGCCAGCGGTTTGTCCGGCTCCGCCAAACGGATGTCCACCGGGCCTATTCCGCAAATCGCTATCGTCGCCGGTTCCGCCTCGCCCCGCGGCACGCCGTCATAGTGCCACGTGCGCGCTATGCGGCGCACAAAGGTGCCGGCTTTCACCGGGACCGTGTGTCCCGGGTCGAAGTCCACCCCGCTGTTAATCCACCACGTACCCGATATCACCACGCACAGTCGATCCGTCGCGTAGCTGTGCGGCGCACTCATGTATCCCGGATGCCAGCGTAACAGCGCGTAGTAAATGCCCTCCCTCCCCGGGTTGCTGTACAGGAACGCACTCTCCACACTCTTCGGCGGTGCCCCATCCTGTCCCACGAATTTGATGTCCTCCGGCAACGTGTACATCGTCTCGCTTGTGTCGATCGGGCTCGCCTCCGTTCCCCCCGCCACCAACAACGATGCCATTCCACCCAGCAGCGCGAGCATCTCGCGTCGGTTCATGCCGTCTCCCGCCATCTAGACTCTCCTTGTCCATCGTCAGTGGTGTCCAGCTCGCCACGCCGGCCGCGTTCGTTTCACTCGCGGCCGCCGGGCGAATATCACTATAGGTCAACCGTCCGCGGACGGTCTGCGAGGAGGGCATTCGCGGTTGCTTGTGTGGTCGTGCCTGCTGCCAGGCATCTATGGGCGGTCACGGGTGCCCATTAAATGCGTAGTCTTCGTCTAATGGCTCGCCTCGCCTGGATTTACGTACGTGTCGCCGACCATCAAATGCACGATCTCGTCGCCGTTGGTTTGTGGGACCTGCCGTTCGCCCGCCACTTCGCCGCGTCGCAGTACGACGATGCGATCCGCAATCGCGAAGATGTCGTGCAGGTTGTGCGAGATCAGGATCACCGAGACGCCCTCGGCCTTCAACGTCGCAATCAGCTCCATCACCTTGCGCTGCTCCGGCACGCCCAGCGCCGCCGTGGGCTCGTCCATGATCAGCACCCTGGCATTCCAGTAGATCGCCCGGCCAATCGCAATGGCCTGGCGTTGGCCGCCCGAGAGCATCTTCACCGGTCCACCCAGCTTGCGCTCAGGTATCACAATGTCCAGGCGCTTCAGCACCTCGCGCGCCACCTGCGCCATGCGCGGCCGGTCGATCACCTGGAAGCCCAGTTGCCGGCGCGTCGGTTCGCGTCCCAGGAAAATGTTGCTGCCGACGTCCAGGTTGTCGGCCAGCGCAAGGTCCTGATAGATCGTCTCGATCCCCTGCGCCCGCGCGTCCTGCGGATCGCGCATTTGCAACGGCGCGCCGTCGAACAGCAGGTCGCCCTGATCGGCCCGGTACACGCCCGAAATGATCTTGATCAACGTCGATTTGCCCGCGCCGTTGTCGCCGGCCAGCGCCAGCACCTCGCCCGGCATCAGTCGCAACGACACGTGCTTGAGCGCCTCCACCCCGCCAAAGCGGATCGAGACGTCGCGCACTTCAAGGATCGGTGTGCTCATTGCGCGCCCCCCAGACGGTCCTTGTATTGATCGATCAGCACCGACAGGATGATCACGATGCCCACCACGATGAATTGCCAGAACGCATTGACGTCGATAAACACCAGCCCGAACTGGATCACCGCAATGATCAACGCGCCGATCAGCGTCCCCACCACATTGCCGGTCCCGCCAAACAGGCTCGCACCGCCAATCACCACCGCCGCGATCGAATCGAGCAGCATCGGCTCGCCTGCGTTGGCGGCGCCGGCCGCGAAACGCGCGGTATAGATGATGCCGCCGACCGCGGCGAACGCTGCAGCGATCAGATACACCACCAGCAGGTGACGCTTGACGTTGATGCCGGCCCGCACCGCCGATTGCGGGTTGCCGCCAATCGCGTAGGTGTACTGGCCAAAACGCGTCTTCGAGAGCAGCAGATGCATGATGATCAGCAACACCGCCGTCAGCACGACCGGCGTCCAGCCGGCCCCAAGCCAGACGAGGCCCGCGTTGTCCACCGAGACGGTCATGCCGCTGCCGGCCGCGAGAAAGCCCGCGCCTCGCGCCACGCCGTACATGCCGAGCGTGCCGATAAAGGCCGGCACGCCGAGCCACGCAATCAGCACGCCGTTGACCAACCCGGGAATCAGGCAGACCAAGATGGTGAGCGGGATGGACACGATCAGGATCCACGGCGAGCCGCTGCCGAACAGCGTGAACTGTGCGACGCAAACGGCCGCGAGTCCCATCACGAAGCCCGCGGACAGATCGATGCCGGCCGTGATGATCACGAAGGTCTGGCCGATGGCCAACAGCAGCGGGGCAGCGGCCGCAAGACCGATCGACTGCAGGTTGTAGGCGTTGAAAAGAAACGACCGATGAGCCGAGACCTGCGCATACGCCTCGAAAAAAACGAGCAGGGCGCACAGGAACAGCCACGGCCACAGCTTGGTAATCAGCGCGATCTTGTCGAGACGCGAGCTATCCATGGCGTTATCCGCGTTATCAGGAGCAGAACCTGCGTGCGCAGCCGCGCACGCAGGGAGGACGGACGTACTTGCGCACCGCGCGAGATGACGTCGGCCAGCCTGGCCTCGGCTAGTTGGAATAGATGTATTGCTGCATGTCGGGCTGGTCGATGTTGTTCTTGTCGAGAACCTCGAAGCCCGTACTCTTGAGGGCGGGAATTTTCTTGCCGTGGATCACGTCGGCGGCGAACTTGACGCCGTAGTAGCCGATTTCGTCCGGGCGCTGCGCGATGGCGATATCGACGAGGCCGCTCTTGATCTGCTTGTCGATACCCGGCACCGCATCGAATACCACCACCTTGACGATACCCTGCTTGCCCGCCGCCTTGACCCCCTGAGCCGCGCCGCTGCCGGAGAACGTATTGGCGCCGAACACGCCGGCCAGATTCGGATTGCGCGCCAATACCGCGGCGACGTGGGCAGCGGCCTGGTTGGCGTCATCCTCGTTGTAGAGAGTCTGCAGCACGGTGATGTTCGGATGCTTCTTCATCTCGTCCGCGAAGCCTTCGGCACGCGCGTCGGTGCTCGAGATGCCCGGCTTGTTGTTCTCGCAATAGACCGTGCCCTTGTCGCCGATGGCTTTGGCCAGCGCGCGCGCCGCGACGCGGCCGCCTTCCAGGTTGTCCGAAGCAATATAGGAAAGAGGGAAGTCCGCATCGCCCTTGCCGGTCTGGTAGTGGCCGTCGCCGATATAGGTGTCGACGGTAATGACCTTGATGCCGGCGTCGGCGGCTTCTTTCAGCGGTTGAATCAGCTGTTGCTTGTCGACGGGCGAAATCAGCAGGACATCGGGATGCTTGGCGATAAACGCCTTGAGGATAGGTACCTGTTCACTAGTGTTCCATTCTTTGGGAACCTGGAACAGCAACTCGACGTTCTCTTCCTTGGCGGCTCGTTCGGCGCCGCGATGCATGGTGAAGTAGAACGGATCGACCACACCGGGCAGGAGCGCCACCACCGGATGAGCAGCATCCGCGTGCGCCAGCCCCGACAGCGAACAGACGATGATCGTTGAGACGGCAACCATACAGCGGGACACGAATCGCTTCATTTTGTCTTCCTCCAGTTATGAGTCCGACTTGCGACGCCCGACTTGTTATGCATGCTCCATGGCGACTGCAATCGGCTGTGGGCAGTATAGGCGCGAGCGGCGTCAGTGACCACTGCACCGGTGGCGAACCCGAGCATACGCCGGATCCGGAAGGCGGAATGTGCGCGCGCGGCGCCGGCCAATCAGAGCGCCGCGAGAACAGCCGTTTCGAAAGCGATCGCCTGTGTGCAGACTGCCTTGATGGCAGGCCAATTGGTTGTCACCGAATGGGCCTTCGCCTGATACTCGCGCACTTTCTTGCGGATTCGTTGGTTCAGCGCCAGTTTGCCAAGGTTGGATTCGACGCTGACATTGCATTCCGCAGCAGCCAGCAGTGGATGACCGGCCGGAAGCGTTGCAGCGGCAAGCCACGTTCCGGATGCCTGTGCAGGGAGGCATAGTACGGTTTTCGCCCCTCTGCTAGCCGGGGTTAGCCAACTATCCAGCGTGGTGGTCAGCGCGCAAACGCTATCTGCGACGGGAGGGCAGGGTTGTGCGCAAGGAAGTGCCTGCCAACCGTGTTGCACGGCCATCGCTTCAATCGTTGCTCCCGCATTGGCGTACTGCTCCCCGGCAACATCGACATCCAGGTGAATAATCAGCAGATCGAACTGTTGAAGCGTTGGGTCGCTGTCGAGATCCGCGCCATGCCGCCGGCCCGACGCATGGCACCACTTCAGAACACCGCTCCAGCCTGTGCCCATCTTGGGCGCGGTGGCTTCCGGTTGAAGCTTGGTCAGAATGAAAGGCCGTTGGAGAATCGCTTTGAGCGCTGCTTCAATAATGACAAGGTCGGTGTCGCCTTCCACAACCAGGGCAATATGCAAGTCAGACATTCGGCACCGCCCCAGATGTCCCATCATCCAGAGCCTGGATAGCGGATACTGCAGGTTCATCTCCGCCAACTGCTCAGTCAACTCGACGCGTCTTACGACTGTCAAACCATTGCTGTTGCGCTCAACGGCAAACAACCGGATCTCCGGGTCAGACAGGTCCAGTCCATCCAGTACGGCGGGGTTATGTGCGGTGAACAGTAGCTGGCGATCGGGGCCATTGTGCATCAGCCAATGACCAAGGAAGGTCGTCAGCTTCGCCAGCAGGCGTGGATTCAGCGCTTGATCCAGATTGTCGATCGCCAGGATTTTGGGTGCTTTGGGCAATAGACAAAGCGCCGCACAAAACAGGATGTAGAGCGCCCCCTCGCTGGCATCGTAAGCGGTCAACTCGTTGCGCGATCTGTTCATGAAACGGTCGGTGAACTTCAGCATCAGCGTGGTTCTTGGGACCTTGCTGGAGATCAGCGAGCCGCCGTGACTGGTGGTTTGCACGTCGGCTACCCAGTCGATCAACTCCAGCACCTGATCTAATATTTCCTCGCCCTCGTCGCCCTGGCTTTCCAGATGCTTGCGCAATGCGTCGAAACTTTCCGCTAGCTGGCCGCCGCTAAGTCCTACGGGCTGACGCGCTTGTACATCGGGAACGATGCCGCGCAGCGAGGGCGTGTTGGGGCAATAGATTGCGTACTCTTGCAAGCGCTGCATTAATCTTGCCGCAGCGTTCTCAGGCATCAGGTCCACCAGCTTCAGTGCCGCCAGGCCCGATTGGGGGTTCAGATTCTTCTTGCTGCGAACGCCGTCGGACACTATTTCGTGCGTCCCATCCGATAGGACCTCAGTTTTGTAGGACCAGGCAGGCTCGGGTGAATCGAGAGGATTCAGTAGAGAGACGCGGTATGCCTCCTCGTGACTCCCCACGATGCCGATGCCGATATGGGCAGGTGTTCGTTCAGAAGAGAACGAACTCTTGTAGAGTCGCGGCAGGCCGGCGCGTACGCCTCGACGAAGCAGGCTTTCATCATCGACGACCCCATTGGCCGCGGCACCCAGCACGCCTAGCGCTTCCAGAACGTTGCTCTTCCCAACACCATTTGCGCCAATGAAGCAGTTCACACGGCCCAGGTCGATGCTTTCCTCGTGGATCGATTTGAAACCGTAAACGCTCAATTTACGAAGCATGCCAGTAGTCCTGTTGTCGCATGTTGGGGCACCGCAAGTCTTGACCGGCGGTCAGTATACCGTCAGATATACCGTCGGGGCCTGATGTCCGTAATGGGTTGGAAATCGGCCGCAGCCGACCCGCGCCGACCTGGTAGCTGGCCGGCGCTTTGTTTTTACGGCGTTGGAAATGGCGAGGTTTGAGCGGATGCGCGATCGAACGGCTTCACTGCCGTGCCAAACTGACGCTTCCTCCCGCTAGTTCGGGTACAACGTGTCGCGCGGGAAGAACATCCGCGGCTCGAAAGCCGGCATGATCACGGTCGCGCCTGTTGCAGTCAGGCTGACATGGCAGGTCTGATCGAGCCGCTTGCCTTGCCGGTAGATGAACGCACCGGGGCCGCCATCGCATTCCGCCGTGTGTTCGACGAGGCGCAGCTCACGCCCGTTCGAGAGGGATCGGGTGATGTCGAACCCGTCGGCATAGGCCGCCGTTACGCCGACGAGGGCGGCCACTCCGATTACGACTTTCGCAATCTGCATGATGGGATCTCCGGGTTCGGTTGCGGGGCGCACCGGCGAGCCGCTAACGGACTCGAGCCGGTGCGAATACCACCATATTAGACCGTGCTGCTTTTAAGCGTGCATCATCGAGTCCTGGGCGAACACGCGTTTTCATCGGCTTCGACGGCCTTGTCGATGTCGCTCACTTCGCGGCGAGCGCCGGGTGCTCAAGCAGAAGGGCAGCGGCCGGCGAGGACGAAGCGGGGTTTTGTCCCGTGATCAACAGACCGTCGGCAACGACGTACGGCGCCCAGTCGTCGGTCTTCGAATAGACGCCGCCTTTGGCCTTGAGCTCGTCTTCCACGAGGAACGGCACGATGTCCGTCAGCCCGACGGCGGCTTCCTCGGAGTTCGTGAAGCCGGTGACTTTCTTGCCTTCGACTAGCGGCGCGCCATCTGCCGTGCGCACGTGGCGCAGCGCGCCAGGGGCGTGGCAAACGAGCGCGACGGGCTTGCCGGCGGCGATGAACGATTCGATCAAGGCGATCGAGTTCCTGTCTTCGGCAAGATCCCATAGCGGGCCATGACCGCCCGGATAGAAGACCGTATCGAAGTCCGCCTGCGAGACGCTGTCGAGCCGCACCGTGGCGGCAAGCTGCGCGGTCGCTTGCGCGTCGAGTTCGAAGCGGCGCGTCATCTCGGTCTGGTTGGCCGGCTCGTTGCTCTTAGGGTCGAGCGGCGGCTGGCCGCCCTTCGGTGAAGCCAGCACGATCTCCGCGCCGGCTTCCTTGAACGTGTAGTAGGGCGCTGCCAGTTCTTCGAGCCAGAAACCCGTCTTGCGGCCTGTGTTGCCCAGTTGGTCATGCGAGGTCAGAACCATCAGTACTTTCATGTTGCTTCTCCGTCGGGTGAGTGAGTCGGTGGGTGAATCGTGTCTCAATAGTAGACCAGTCGTCTAGCTTCGGGGTCTAAAAAAAGCACTTCCGGAGAAGTGCGTTTGCCGCCCGATTCTTCAGGGAGCAAGGTGGAGCATCTGCTGCGTTGTCATCAACGCCGTTTCGAAAGGTTGCACGTTGCGAACGATCTTGACCATGATGCTGGCGCCCAGCCAGAGCTGGTAAAGACTCTGTGCGACGCTCTGCGGATCGCCCGCGACCGAAAGCGAGCCCTCGGCGACGCCGGCTTCGAGGGCTCGCGCCAGTCGGCTGACGATTCCTGCTGTGCCGCGATTGAGCGTAGCGCGCATCGCCTCCGACATGTCCGCCACCTCGGCGCCTAGCTTCACCGCCAGGCATTTGCCCTGGCAGTCGAAGAACGACTGGGTTTCCTGCCATATGCGCCAGTAGTTCATGAGCCGTTGCGCCATGTTCAGGCCGGGCTGAGCGAGCGTTTGGTCAAGGTCGTCCAGGTATTCCTCAAAGTAACTTTCCAGCATTGCCACGCCGAACGCATCTTTCGACCCGAAGTAATGATAGAAGGACCCTTTCGGAACTCCGGCCTCCGACAGAATCTCGTTCAGGCCCACGGCCGAGAACCCTTTGGCGCCGATGAGACGCTGGCCGACAGCGATAATGTTCTCGCGGACGTCGACGGTTTCGGATGTGTTTGCGGTAGCCATGTGCTGACTTTAGCTGATAGTAGACCAGTCGTCTACAAGAATTTTCAAGAGATATTCATGGCGTTGCGCGATGGGTCCATGACATCAAGTCCTCAGGCCATCGCGGATTGCATACGCCGTCACTTCGGCAACGTTATGCAACGACAGTTTCGACATCAGATTCTGCCGGTGCTTGCGTACCGTCAACACGCTCACATTCAGTTGTTCTGCGATGTCCTGGCTGGAGTGTCCGCTGGCGATCAGCACAAGGATTTCCTTTTCCCGCGCCGTGATCGACGTTGCGGCAGTGCAATCTGCAATCTCCAGCACATGGGCGAGTGCCTTGCTCACATAGCGGATGCCCGACAAGACGAGGGAAATGGCGTGAAGAAGTTCGTCGCTATCTTCGTGTTTAAGCAGATACCCGTCGACGCCAGCGGCCAAGGCCGATCTGACCGCTGCAGGATTCTGACTGCCCGTCACAACCAGGATTCTGGTCTGTGGAGACTGCGCCTTGATTTGCTGTGCCAGTTCGACGCCGGGATAGCCAGGTAAATCCAGATCCAGTAACAGTAAATCTGCCTGCGTATCTCGCACAATCTGGCTGACCATCCGACCGTCACCCGTTTCGCCCGCTACGCGCCAGTTAGTCCGAGTCATCAGCAGTAACTTCAAGCCATCGCGAATAATGGCGTGGTCTTCGGCAAGTACGATTTTTTTCATTTTTCTTTCATTACTTTCTCGGGCGCCCCAAAGCCGATTCTTTTGCGACAATGCAAAATGATCCCGGATAAAGCCGCATCATACGGCGGACAGGATTTTACGGAAACCCGACTTTAAACAAGATCGGATACGCGCGTTCAAGATGGCAAAAAAGATACCTCAAGAATATAGCGCCAATGTGCGACTCGAACTGGTCAACACGCTTTACCGCCAGTCGCCGCCTATTCTTCTCGGCAATATCGCCGTAGTGAGCCTGACGACCTTCCTGTTGTGGCGCGAGGTTTCGCAACGCGCTCTGCTGGGCTGGGCTGCCTCAATCTACGTGCTGACCGCCATCCGGATCGTGATGGTTTGGCGCGATCGTCAAGCGGCTGAGCATCCCACCGGGACAGCCAGCAGGCGCGCCTGGACATACGTCCTGTTCTCCGGCATGTCGGGCTGCCTATGGGGTTCCATGGGCATTCTGTTCTTTGCGCCGCACGACACGATCGTGACGGCTCTGATCTGCATTGTGCTGGCCGGCATGAGCGGCGGTTCGGTGGCATCGCTATCCTCCTGGTGGCCGACCTATCTCGCCTATGTATTGCCGACCGTCCTGCCGTTTGCCATTCGTTCCTTCGTGTACGGAAATGCGTTGTTTTCGGTGTTGGGACTCCTGTCGCTCTTTCTGCTGGGGGTCAACCTCGCCTTTAGCCGGACCTTGCAACGTACCGTGCGGGATGCGGTGTTGTTGCGCTTTGAGAACGTTACCCTGATCCGGCAACTGACCGAGGAAAAGGAGCGCGCCGAGCTCGCCAATCAAAGCAAATCGCAATTTCTCGCCGCCGCCAGCCACGACCTGCGTCAGCCAACCCATGCGCTCGGCCTCTACATCGCGACGCTGCGCGCCATCGCCCAGGCACCGACCATTGAGCGCGCAGCGCTCAATGACATTGCCGAACGGCTTCGGACGGCGTTGAGAGGCATGTCGCAATTGCTGAACGTATTGCTGGATATCTCGCGTCTGGATGCGGGCGTGATCGATGTCGAACCGCGCTGTTTTCCGTTGCAGCAGGAGTTCGACGCACTGGAAAATCAGTTCTCCCAGGCCGCGTTGTCCAAAGGGCTGACACTCAAGATCCGCTCAACTTCGATCTGGCTGGAAACCGATGCAGTCCTGCTTCACAACATGCTGTCCAACCTGTTGTCGAATGCGGTGCGTTATACCGACCGTGGCGGCATTTTGGTGGCCTGCCGCCGCCGCAAGGGGGAGGTGGAGATCCAGGTATTCGACACCGGCATTGGCATTGAGTCTAGCCAACTGTCGAGCATTTTCCGGGAGTTCTACCAGGTCGGCAACGCAGCGCGCGACCGGGAACAAGGACTGGGCCTCGGCCTCGCCATTGTGCAGCGCACGGCGGCACTGCTCGGCGCGCGCATCGCGGTGCAGTCGGCGCCAGGCCGCGGCTCGCTCTTTTCCGTGCGATTGCCGGCGTTGCAGCATATCGAGGCGCCTCGCGCCGCAATGAGCGAGCGACACGGCGAACCGGTTTCGGGCCGCGCACAGAAGGCTGTTCTGGTGATCGACGACGATCGCGACGTACTTGCCAGCATGCAGACGCTGTTGCGAGCGTGGGGCCACACGGTGGTCGCCGCGCAATCCCTGGAGCAGGCGATCGTGGCAGCAAAGTCGCATCGTTTAGTACTGGAAATGATCGTGACGGACTTCAGGCTGGCAAGGCATGTGACGGGGGTGGATGTCATCCACGCCGTGTTCCAGTCCATCGGGCGCACGATACCGGCGATCATCATTACCGGCGACACCTCGGCTGATGGCATCAATGCGGCTTCGTCAAGCGGCTTTCGCGTCTTGCATAAGCCACTCGACCCGCAAGAACTGCGGGCCCTGATCGATGCGCAACCTGCCTGACGACATTGCCCTCGCGCGCGCCGTTTAATAATCGGTAACGCTCCGAACCCGTTGCTCCGCGCTGCAAATACTACGGATGCAGTATTTACCCCGGCTATTTGGGTGCAGTACCTTCCCTACGGTTGGAAATCGCAGAAATCTGCGGCTTGGGCTAGCGCAGAAAAATCGGGGCAATCGGGGTAGAACAAAAAATCAATGGAGCGGGGTTATGACAAGAATGATGGGGCAGTTGCGTCCGTTGGCTGCGGGGGCGGCCATGTGTCTGATGCTGGCTGCCTGCGGGGGCGATAACGTCGGCAAGAGCAGTGCTTCGAATAGCGCAAGCGCCAGCAGCTATACGGTGTCTGGAACGGTGAGCGGGCTGCCGGCCGGTGCATCGCTGGTGCTGGAAAACAATGGCGGCGGTCCGGTGACAGTGAGCGCAAGCGGCGCGTTCTCGTTCGCCACGGCAGTTGCTGCGGGTTCGGCATACGCCGTGACAGTCGTGTCGCAGCCGGCATGGTGGAACTGTACCGTGAGTCAAGGCAGCGGCACGTCTTCAGTCAACGTCACCAATGTCGGCGTGAGCTGCGCGGTCGATAAGACCAGCCCGACTTCGCTGGTCAGCGCGGCTGCATTTGGATCCGCCAGGAATGCGAGTGGCACGAGCGACGGCACGAAGCTGGTGGGTGTGGCAGTCGACGGCAGCGGCAACGTCTACGCATCGGATAACAATTTCGGGGACGTGTTCGGAATTCCCACGGGCAGTGCCGCTCCGCAGTTCATTTACACCGCAGCAGGGTCGGCGGGGTTGATGACCTACAGCGCGACGAATTCGACGCTGTACGAGGCGGATGGCGGGGACGATTACATCGTCGAATTGCCAAATCCGCTGTCGGCCAGCGTAACGGCCAGCTACCTGGCAGCGACCGGGTTGACCCATCCGAACAGCGCGGCGGTCGATTCCAGCGGCAACGTCTACGTCGTGGACACCGGCACGAGTCCGGCCACGGTGACGGAATACACATCGAGTGGAACGAAGGTCGCCACACTGGCGAGCGGCACGTCGACGTTCACGCCCTACGCTGTAGCGGTGGACTCGAACAAGAACGTGTACGTCACCGACCAGACCCACAACGAGGTGTTCAAGATCGTGTCGGGCACGCCGACCGTTTTGGCTGGATCGGGCAGCGCGGTGGACACCGACGGCACGGCCACGGCGGCGTCGTTCAACGCGCCGGGCGCAATCACGGTAGACGCGAGCAACAACCTCTATGTGGTGGATTCCGGTAGTGGAGCTTTGCGACAGATCATCCCGTCCTCCGGCGTCGTCACGACGTTGTCGACGGTAACCGGGGCTACCGCGATCGCGGTGGGCTCGAACGAGAATCTGTATGTGACGGCCGAGGGGACCAGCGCGGGCGTGTTTCAGCTCGCTCCGACGGCGCAATAAGCACGACGCCGTGCCCGGTGACAGTTTCGCCGTCGGGCACGGCGGCCGCGTGCCGCAGTGATAAAGACTTTGTATGGTGACCGTACATGATTAGAAATCCAAATCATGTATAGACGGGGAGTCGGGCAGAACCATGCGAAAACCAACGATCTCTCTGCCTGAAGTCCGCGCGCGGTTACGTGGTTACGGCGAAACAGAAAAGAAACACATCGAAACAGCACGGAGGAAGCAGGCGTCTCGCTGCATCAACGCAGCCGATGCCTGCCCCCGTACGGTTGGCGCATACGGGGAATCGAAAAAGTGAACGGTATCTATCGCGTAGTGTGGAACCATGCGCGCCAAACGTGGGTGGCGGCATCGGAACTGGCAAATTCGCGCGGGAAAACGGGGGGCGGCAAGGCCGGTGTGGTTGCAGGACGTGCGGTAGGTTCGTTGCCAATGCGCAAGGTCGTGACTGCGATGCTCGCCTTGGGGTTGATGGGTGGCGCAGTGTCCGTGCAGGCGCAGAGTGCCGGCGGAGCAGGAGCGCTGGGTATCGCAGGACACGGCGGACAAGGGGACGGTGGGGGTGGCGCGGGCGGTGAATCTAGCCCGACGAGTTCTCCGTCGGCAGGCACGGGTAGCGGTTCCAACGGGAGCGCCGGCCGTTTTAGCGGTACCGGTGGTGGTAGTGGAGGCGGGGTCGGACAGACAATCGCAAGTACGCAAACCATAACCGGTCTTGTGTCAGGGGGTAATGCCCAGAATGGCGGCAATGCTTCTGCTGGCGGTAGTGGTGGTGGCGGCGGCGGTGGTGGTGCCGGCGTCCTGATCAACACAGGGACCTTATCCAGCGCGGGCACCATTCAAGGTGGTCGCGGTGGCGATGGGGGTGGTGGCTTTTTGGGCGGCGGCGGTGGTGGTGGCGGTACGGGTGTCCTGGCCAATACAGGGACCTCGTTGTCTAACACGGGAACTATTCAAGCGGGCGATGGCGGTAATGGGGGGAATGGGGTTACCAATGGTGGCGGCGGTGGCGGTGGTGGTGGCACAGGTGTTCTGATTAGCAGCGGGACCTTGTCCAACGCGGGCACCATTCAAGGCGGCAACGGGGGTACGGGTAGCGATGGTGGTAGCGGTGGCGCGGGTGGTGCCGGCGTTAGCGGCTCGAACATGACGATTACCAACAGCGGCACGATCTCCGGTGGCTTGGCGAATGGAGGCAGTGGGGCGCAGGGTGATGCGATCCGGTTCACTGGCGGCACGAATTCGCTGACGATTGAAACGACCAATGCGGCTCTCAACGGCCCCATCGAGCTGGATGCGGGCACGGTGGTGGGCACGACTGTGAGTACGGTAAGTGCCACCATTGGCGCAGCAGTTAGTGGCGTGACGTTGACCAATGCCATTCTGCTCGACGGCAGCACCTCAGCATTGACACTCAGTAGCACGAATAACTTTGGCGTAAGTGGCATCATCTCGGGCAGTGGCAACGTGACGGTAAGCGGCACCGGTACGCTGACGCTATCGGGCACGAATACCTACAGTGGCGGCACGACGATTACCGGCGGCACGCTGGCGATTTCGTCCGATGGAAATCTTGGCGCTTCAGCGGGTGCGATGACCTTCAACGGCGGCACACTGCAAACCACAGCGGGCATCACCTCCAGCCGCAGCATTGTGCTGAGCGGTAACGGCACGATCGATACGGATGGCGTGGCGTCGACGATCAGCGGCACGATCAGCGGTGGCAGCAACTTGACGGTCGCCAGCAGTATCCGTGGCGGCTCGCTGACCCTGACTAACACCAACACCTACACGGGCGCGACGACAATCAACAGCGGCGCGACGCTGTCGCTATCGGGCGCCGGCAGTGTTGCGGCGTCGAGCGGCGTAACCGACAACGGTACATTCGACATCTCCGGTACCACGGCTGGCGCTTCCATTGCGAGTCTCGCCGGTATAGGGACGGTGGCGTTGGGTACGCAGAGCCTGACGCTCATGAACGCGAGCGGCACCTTCGGAGGAACGATCACAGGCAGTGGCAAACTGCTTACGCAGGGCACCGGCTCGCAGATCTTTGATGGCAACAGTTCGTCGTTTACCGGCACCACCGAGATTACGGGCGGCCTGCTCGAAGTGGGTGATATCAACACGCCATCGGCGGTACTCGGTGGCGATGTGCAGGTCGACGCGGCCGGCACGCTGCGTGGCCACGGTACGGTCACAGGCAGCGTGACCAATAACGGCACGGTCATGCCAGGCGGTACGGTCGGCACGTTGACTGTGGGCGGCAACTACACGCAGGCGAGTGCCGCGACGCTCTCTATCGAGGTCAGCCCGACAGCGGCTTCGGCTTCGGCTTTGGCAGTGAGCGGCACGGCAACGCTCGGCGGAACACTGGCGATTACCTACGATCCGGGCACGTACTCGGCGAGAAGCTACACGCTGGTCTCGGCACGCAGTCTCTCCGGCACCTTCGCCAGCACGACGAGCACGGGCACGTCCTACCTCGGCACGCTCACGACATCGGTCAACTATGGCGCGAATAACGTCCAGCTTGTGCTGGCCGATGCCGTCACGCCTGACGCACCTGCGGCACCCGTGGTCGTTGCACCAACCGACACCAGCATCTACACGGCAGTCGGCACCTCCGCCCTTCTCGGCGCGCAGGCCACGGGCGCCGCGCTGCTCGACCGCCTGGATCACGCGTCAGCGGCCACTGCAGGACAGCCCGACGGCTGGGTTGCTGCCACCGGTGTCCAGACGAAGGTGGAAGGCACCAACAGCGAACCCGGCTTCCAGACGAATCGCTATGGCTTCCTCGCCGGGCTCGACCAGAAACTCGGTGACTACACCGTAGGCGTGTCGGCCGGTTACGACCATTCGGACATCGACGAACAGGGCACTGGCGACTCGGGCACGATCGACACGCTGCGCGCAGCGCTGTACGGCAGTCGCTTCGTGGGGCCGGTGAGCCTGGCCGCGACACTCGGCGTCGGCCTCGACTTCCTGTCGCAAAAGCGTCCATTCGGTGACGCGACAGACACAGCCGAAGGCGACCACATGGGGCAGGATGTCACCACGGGTGCCCAGGCGAGTTTGCCGATGAGGTTCGGCGACGTAACGGTCACGCCGCGCGTCGGACTGCGCTACGCGTATTTCCACGCGAACGGTTTCGGTGAGAGCGGGGCGGGTGGAGAAGATCTGAACGTCGGCACGGACAATGTGCACAGCTTGCAGCCGTATGTGGGCGTCACGCTCGACAAGGCATTCGGCGATGCGGTGAAGCCTGTGAATGTCGAGTTGCGGCTCGGCTACGCGCGTGAACTGCTCGATGTGAACCGGACAATGACAGTTGCCGCACAGGACGGCACGGGGTTCGCCGCACCGGGGACCAACCTGCCGCGTGGTTACCTGACGACAGGCGCAAGCGTCACGCTGCATCCGACGAAGAACATGGACGTATCGCTGAACTACGACACGGTGATCAACACGGATCATGCGTCGGCTCAGCAGGGTAGCATTCGGGTGGGTTATCAATTCTGAAACCGTCATGCCCACCGTTCCCCGCAAGGACACTCCAGGTATCCCTGAAGCCCTCCAGCGTGCGCGCGCACACTGGAGGGCCGGCCAGGCCGCGCAGGCCGAACAGTGCTGCCAGAGCGTGCTGGCAGCGTGGCCGGGGCAGGCCGATGCGCTGCATCTGCTCGGCCTGATGGCCCACGCCGATGGGAAGCTCGATCTAGCGATTTCTCACATACGCCAAGCGTGCAACGCAGCGGGTGCACCCGCTGCGTATTCAAGCGATCTCGCCGAACTGTGCCGACAAAAGGGATTGCTCGCGGATGCCGAGGAAGCAGGCCGCCGTGCCGTGGCGATGGATGCCTCGCTCGTGTCGGGCTGGAACAACCTCGGCATCGTGCTTCAGGAGGCGGGCAAGTTCGAGGAAAGCCGGATCTGTCTCGAACGCGTGATCGCACTACAACCCGGCTGGGCGCAGGCGCACAACAATCTCGCCAATACCTGCCGGCGCCTTGACCGCCTTGATCTTGCCGAATTCCACTACCGCCGGGCGCTGGAACTGGATGCGGATTACGCTGAAGCGCACAGCAATCTCGGGTATCTGCTGTCCACGCAGGGGCGCTACGACGAAGCGGCCATCAAGGCCCGCTTTGCGATCGATCTGAACCCGCGTCTGATTGATGCTTACCTGAACCTGGCCGAGGTCGAAACCTCGCGCCGTCATTACGACGATGCGCTGAATGCGCTCGACATGCTCCGCGCGTTCGCACCGCAACATCCGTCCGCACTCATCGCATGCGCCAAAGTGCTTCGGCAGATCGAGCGCTTGACGGAAGCGCTTGATTTCGCGCGTCAGGCGGTGGCGCTTGTGCCCCACAGCACGGATGCGCATCATGCGCTCGCGCTGGTGTTGCAGGCGCTGGGCGAGACCGACGAGGCGCTCGTGGAGTTCGACCATGCGGCACAGTTGCCTGGCGCGTTGGCCGAGGACGCCCTGCTAGGCCGTGCGAGGCTGTTAATGGAAGCGGGCCGGAAAGACGCCGCGCTCGCCGCGTTCGATCATGCACTGGAAATCTTTCCGGACTCCGCACCGATTCTCGCTGCCCGTGCCGATGCGCACAAATTCAGCGTGGGCGACCCCGCTTTTACCGTACTTGAAGCGTTTCTCGCGGAAGGCGAACGCCGGCCGCTGCCCAACCGGATTGCGGTGCATTTTGCGCTGGGCAAGGCGTATCTGGATATCAAGGATGGTGAACGTGCGTTCGCCCATTTCGAGGCGGGCTGTCGGCAGAAACGTACGACCTTCGACTATGACGTGGTGGAATCCGGCCAGTGGATGGCGCACCTTGCGCGCACCTTTACACCCGGGCTGTACCACAGGCTGAGCGGCAAAGGCGAGGCCTCCGATTTGCCGGTGTTCGTCCTCGGCATGCCGCGTTCGGGTACCACGCTGATCGAGCAGATCGTTTCATCGCATCCGCAGGTAACGGGTGCGGGCGAGTTGTCGGCGTTGCGGTTGGTGGTAGAGGGGAGCGGAATTTATCCTGACCATCTGCCCGCGCTGGTCAATGACGATGCGAACCAAGGCGAAGCCAGCCGTGTGCTGAAACAGATTGGACGCCACTACCTTGAGCGCATCGCACCGCTCGCGCAGGGCCGCACACGCCTCGTCGACAAGATGCCGGGCAACTTCCTGTACGCGGGCCTGATTCCGCTAATCCTGCCCGGTGCGCGCATCATCCACGCGCGGCGTGATCCGGTCGATACCTGTCTGTCGTGCTATACGAAACTCTTTATTGGTGAGCAGTCGTTCAGCTATGACCAGACCGAACTCGGCACGTACTACCGCTACTACGAGCGTCTGATGGCGCACTGGCGCGAGGTTTTGCCGAAAGATCGCTTCATCGAGGTGGATTACGAAGCCGTGGTGGATGACATCGAAGGCGAAGCGAAGCGGCTGATCGAATTCATCGGCCTGCCCTGGGACGATGCGTGCCTTAACTTCCACGAGAACCGCCGCGTGGTGCGCACGGCCAGTGTGAACCAGGTGCGCCAGCCGCTCTATGCAACATCGAAAGGCCGCTGGCAGGCTTACGCGGCGTATCTCGGACCGCTGCTCGAAGCGTTGGGGATCGATGCGCCGTGACAGCGGGCGTTCAGTCCCGTGAAGCCTCTGGTCTGCCGATCGATGTTGCCGCGATTGTTTTCCGGCTCGCGCCCGATTCACGACACCCGCAACTCGCGGACTCCCTTACCGATCCGCCGTCGCAACAACGTTCGCAACGTGTGGCCGTCCGCGTATCCGACCTGCTCCGCAATGCGATCGACGGTGAGCCTGGTTGTCTTGAGTAATTGGACCGCGCGCTCGATCCGCAGATCCTGAATGTACTCGATAGGGGTTTTACCGAGCACCGCGTTCAGACGTCGCGTCAACGTTCGCGGACTGGTCGCCAACGCATCGGCGACGACGTCGAGTGCGATTGCCGTGCCGAGGTGATCGCGCACCCAGCGGTCGAACCGCTCGACGAGCGGGTCCGAGTGGGAGAGGTGATCGGAGATCGCATAGGCAGACTGCGACAGTCGCGTATCGAACACGAGGTACTTCGCCACGAGCGCCGCAAGCTCAGGGCTGTTGTTGCGGATCAGCCAGAGCGCAAGATCGAGGTGGCTCAGGGCCGCCCCCGCCGTTAGCGCGCCGCCGCTGGGAACGACAATCCGGTGCGCATCCAGATTCACCTTTGGGTAGCGCTGCCGGAACAGCGGTGAGAGCCACCAGGTGGTCGTGGCTTCGCCACCGTCGAGCAAGCCGCTTTCAGCCAGCACGAACGTACCCGTGCAGGCGGCTGCAACGCGGGCGCCGCCACTTCGCCATGCGCGCAAGGCGCCCAGCGCATCGACCACATCGTCCCGGCCGAGTACAGGCACAAGCGCCTCGCCCGTCATGCGGTTGAGTGCCGGCAAGACGACCCAGTCCGGCGCAGGTGCGCCGCTCATATCGCGGACGGGCACTTGCATGCCAAGCTCGGTGTGCACCTGCGGCCGCATCCCCACCACGGTGATGTCAAAGCCCGCTGTGGCCACCCCTGTCGTGCTTGCAAGGCCGTTGGCCATCGTCAAGCTATCGAGCACCGTGGTGAGGCCCGTGTCGAACACCCCGTCGAGCGCGAGGACAAAAATTCGCATGGCAGGATTGATACCAAAATTGTCGATTCAGACAGTATTCGCTAACGGACTCTGTTTGTACAGTGTGGCTCACCGCATGAACTCCTCACGCGGGCACCGGAGAACACAGATGATCACGCACGCCTTTTTTGTCCGACTTGAAGCCAAACCGGGAAAGGAGCAGGCGGTCGCCGACTTCCTCACCGCGGGCCTTGAAATGACCAATCGGGAGACGACCACGCCGATCTGGTTCGCCCTCAGGCTGTCGCCGACGACCTTCGGTGTCTTCGACGCGTTTGCAAGCGAAGAGGATCGCCAGGCACACCTGCGCGGCAATATGGCCGGTGCCCTGATGGCGCGCGTCGACGAGCTGCTGGCAAGCCCCCCGTCAATCGAGCCGATCGACGTCCTGGCCATGAAGAATCAGTTGTCCTGAGTGGTTAACTCCCCGGCAACGCACACGTCCAGACGACGGAGGCCGGTCTTCGGCAACCATGACAACCTTGACAACCGTGGCATCCGTCAGCGTCTGGCGTCCCGATTCAATGGCATTCATGTAGATGGAGTAACTCGTGTCGATTCATTACAAGCTAGGTGTTTGGTTCGCTGCTGTTGCGTTTTCGAGCGTGTCTTTTGCGCAAACGCCGGACGTCAAACCGGAGCGGATTCGTGGCGATATTGTGTCGTTCAAAGGCGAAACGCTGACCGTGCATCGGAACAGCGGCGACACCGTGGCGGTCGATGTCAAGCCGGACGTCGGGGTCTCGGCGCTCAAGGCCGCCAGGCTTTCCGACGCCAAAGTCGGTACGTACGTGGGGACGCCGGCGCTAGCGGGCAGCGATGGCAAATTGACGGCCACGTCGATGATCGTCTTTCCTGATGCTGCACGCGGTACGGCCGAAGGGCATTTCGCTTATGACTTCGGTCCCAACAGCACGATGACGAATGCAAACGTGGTGTCGGTGGTCACTGGTACCAGCGGACGTGAATTGAATCTGTCGTACAAGGGCGGCAGCAGCACGGTGACAGTGCCGGAAAACGTGCCCGTCGTGACGCCGGTGCCGGCGAGCAGAACGGATCTCACGGCAGGGAAGAAGGTGTTCCTCGTGGTGACACCCGGTGCGAACGGCATTTATGACGCGCACGTGCTGTTCGTCGAGAAGGACGGCGTGGCGCCGCAGTTCTAACGCAGGATGCCGGTTCACTGTGGCCGCTCATGGCGGCGAGCTGCCCCATTTGCGGCAAGCGCGGTTGGCCACAGTACCGGCCTGATATCGGCCCTCATCCATCACGAGATCGCTTTGAGCCACGCAACGATTCAACCCGCCTGGGTCCGCATCACACACTGGATTAACGCGCTCGCTGTCGTCCTGATGGCGATGAGCGGTTGGCAGGTCTACGACGCCTCGCCGATTTTTCCAGTCTTGCGATTTCCTTCCGCCATGACATTGGGCGGGTGGCTCGGCGGTGCCTTGCTGTGGCACTTCGCGGTCATGTGGATGCTGGTGGCGAATTTCCTCGTCTACCTCATGCTGAATGTCGCTTCCGGACGTCTGCGCCGGAAACTGCTGCCGATCGGACTCAGGTCGCTTGCGACGGATCTCGTCGCCGCGCTGCGCGGCACGCTCCGGCACGAGGACCTCACACGCTACAACGTCGTGCAGAAATTCGCCTATCTGGCCGTCATCTTCGATATCGCGTTGGTGATCCTCTCGGGACTGGCTATATGGAAGTCGGTCCAGTTTCCGCTGCTGCGCATGCTGATGGGCGGGTACGACAACGCGCGTGTCGTGCATTTTTTTGCAATGAGCGTGCTGGTGGCGTTCTTCGTCGTACACGTCGCAATGGTCGCGCTGGTGCCGCGCTCGCTGCTTTTGATGATCCGCGGACGGTAACCGTGACCTTTCGAAAAAGATCTCAGGAGCCGGGTTCGTTTCTTTCGTCTCACGCTGAATCCATCATCAAGGATGCGCGCAACGAACTGGGAAATCCCGCGCGCCGCCTGCTCGGCAAGCGGATTCTCTCGCTCGGCGGCCTGGCGATGTTGTCCGGCTGCGATCTCAGCAGCGACAAATCGGTCAACACGATGCTGCGCAGGATCTCGTTCTTCAACGACGACGTACAGGCCATCCTGTTCGATCCGAACAGGATGGCGCCGACCTATCCCGAGTCGATGATCACGCGGCCGTTTCCGTTTAACGCGTTCTACGATATCGACGACGTGCCGGAAGTCGACCCGGCCTCGTACCGGCTTCAGGTAGGCGGTCTTGCGCATGGCAAACGTGTCTGGACGCTCGACGAGCTGCGCGCGCTGCCGCAG